>Ga0066610_10000751_pt1 | contig 21809 bp, 16 predicted proteins | sample SaaInlV_DNA_165m_FD_60375 | JGI IMG/M metagenome (GOLD analysis project Ga0066610, IMG submission 60375) | Marine microbial communities from expanding oxygen minimum zones in the Saanich Inlet - SI075_LV_DNA_165m | ecosystem: Environmental > Aquatic > Marine > Unclassified | place: British... | reverse complement strand
CAGAGCCAGAGCCAGAGCCAGAGCCAGAGCCAGAGCCAGAGCCAGAGCCAGAGCCAGAGCCAAAGCCAAGGTATGGAATCTATTGGTGCAAAGAGGTCACTACCAACATCAGAGCCTAAGCCTGACCCTCTAGAGCCAGAGAAGACTTTTGAAATAACAAAAGGTACCGCAATTTAAATGAGATTAATGATGTTGGCTTGGGTCTGCCTATGCCTGTAAAAAGACATATTTTATATTATGGCTATATGGTTCTTCCTTTGTCTATCTTTTTTTACTTTAACTAAATTCTCTTTATATGATTTCCGTTTTGCTAACAATCTCTTTGTAATGAAAATGGATTCTTTCTGTTTGTCATACAGTATGTATTCGATATAAAACTTTTGAAAGGCCTGAGGTGAGCTTTATATTTTAGAGTTTTAGTGCTGTTACACCTAAATTAACAGTAATTATTTTATTATTGTCTAAATAACAGGTTGATTGATAAATGAGAAATTTAGCAGTGAATAGTAGTGAACAGAAAATCTTTGATGATATGAAAAATAGCATGGATGATATCAGTGTGAAGATGTATCGTGATTATCAGGTAACAACCAGGAGCGATGCCTTAGCATTGAAAAAATTGTATGAAGGTAGAGATGATGAAGTAGCCATTATTGCCAAAAAATTAGACTCGGTTCTAGATAATACGAATTTTGCAGAAAGACATCAAATGTTATTAGATATGGAGATGGCAATTGCGGGACTTAGTGATGTTGCTGAAAATAGAGAAAAGGATGAATTAATTAGTATTTATTATAGACATTTATATAGCACTGAAATTGTTGAAAACATGAGTATGTTTATAGATAAAACTACAGAGGATGGTTTTGCAAGTCATGACACATATGATCAGTTTAATACTTGGCTTGATAGTATTAAAAGATCAAATAAAATATCGTTATTACTAGTCTATGTATCACCTGAGCTACAAGATGATTTAGGTAATTTGATTGGTTATGGTGAAGAATTTTACGAGCTTGCTGATATAAATAATACTTTAGAAATGGTTAAAAATAAAAAAGTAGCTAAAGAGCTTGGTATAGACTTAAATTCTTTAAAAAAGAGACAAAAAGAGCAAGAGGTTAAAATTGCCAAGAAAAATAAAGTTGATTCTTCCGTATTGAGTACAAGTTGGGTAAATAGGAAGGCTAAAGAATTAATTACCCCAAAAGAAGAAGGAGTTAGAAAATCTGGGTATCTTGAGCTTGATGAGCATGAAGTACCAATAATTAATTCTGCGGGAATAGATGAAGTTAATATAATGATAAAGGATTGTATTCAAAATGAAGAGCTAAGAGGAGAGTTAACACAAGAGCAGTTAGTATTATTTTCGATGTATTTTGGAATCGATATTATTAAGAATGTCTATGACCGATATGGATTAAAAGGCGATGCAACAGTAGATCATCCTGTGACCTATGATAACTTGAGGGCTATGATCATTGGAGTAGGCTCTACTTATAATATGGATGATTTGAAAACAATGCCGCCAGAAGCAGCAGATTCTCTGAATCAAATTTTGGAGGCATCATTAGATTCGGAAAAACTAGGCTTGCCGCTTCGAGTATTACGTGATTTTGATAAACGTAAACAAAATAAGATACCTATTTATAGCCTTCCCTGGTACAAGCAGCTTGGTGTTTATCTTGGAGCTATTGCAGATAAGCTTGCAGGAGTTGTTATGCGGAAAACTTTAGAAAAATATGCTGATAGTATATCCGCAGGAAATGGCCAAACAATTTCTGCAGCTATATTTACGGTTACAGCATTTGAAAATAAAGCCAATAAAAATTTCCTCAATGATGTTCAATTTTTAAGTGCGCAAGCACAAGCACGCAACTTTTCAAATGATGAGGCTGGTGAGCATAAAACTCCAGAGATTATGGCTGCTGACATATTGAAAAAATTAAATCATGTGCAAAAGCTTGATGATTTTTTCACATCTTATCCAGTTTTTAAAAGCTCTAGTACTGAAAGCGAGATGGTTAAAATATCCGAATATTTTTCTAAACAAGAACATAGTGTTGATGAGCTTGAACAAGTTAAATCTATAATTGCAAATAAAGTTTCTGATGTATTGCTAACAGGCAGAGCTGAATACATGGCGCATAATTTATCGTATAAAGATCAGTATCAACGTGATGGACATATTGTCTGTTTACCTAGGCGTAGTGGGGAAATGTGTGATTTTGAAGTCAAAGGAGTGATCCGTGATGAAGATGGCTTGGGCGTAGGACTTTATACTCCAGTTAAAGGACTTGAAATTGAAGGTGACACAATACCATTAATTATTAATATGCCTGGCACACATAGTATTGAGGGTGTTGTTAGAGATTTACATCCAATTTCTGCGGGTTTAGATGAGTTTTCCCCTAATCATCCCAAAAATTATAGGCAAACGATTGTAAGGGAGCTGAATCATAAAATAGCCGAATTAAACAGGCTATATCCAGGCAAGAAAATTGAAATAGAAACTTTCGGTCACAGTCTAGGTGGTGGTGATTCATATAATATGGATTTAATAATTTTAGAGGCCATGGCTCAAAATAAATACAATAAAGATAAAAGAGAAATGGATGGAGGGGATCCACTAGAACAGATTAATGCAGCATATAAAAGTTCAAAAAATACAAATATACAGGAACATTATGAAGATGCTTTAATGACTTGTTTAGGGGAAAAGGATAGAAGATTTGGAATGGGGTATAATGAAAACAGGAAATACAATGAGGGCGACATATCTAGTATAAATACTGATAATATTTGTTTGGTTTCAAGGTGTTCAGATAGAGGTGCTGGAATGACACAAGAAGTGGCTGATGCTCGTCATGCTGCAACGGCATATTTATGTAGTGATACAGATTTTAAAAAAGCAGAAATGAATCTACATGTTAATGGAGACTTACTTAAATATACGACAAAAAGTCAGGGTATGATGGATGCAGATCCAAGTGACCCACTATTTGCTGGTAAAGTAGATGCCAAATATGTAGAGACTGATATGGAAACGAATAGATGGTTATGGGGTTATCTTGAACATGAACAGGTTGCTCCGGTTGAATCACATGTTATAACGCGCTCATTATCATTAGAGCATGGTATGGCAGCTAAGCATACCATCATTACAAATAGCTCACCGGATAGCTTTGCCAAGATGAAAGAAGCTATGAGTAATAATATAAAAATTCCATTTACTGATGTGACTATTGCAGAATGCACTGCGTATCGAGCATTGAAATATGCTGCGTATAAGTCTGTCGGTTTGATTAACAAGCTATTTAACTTGGTCGTGTCACCGTTTCAGGGTATTCGTAGAGCTTTGAGTGACGTATTACGCCCGGAATGTTATAGGGGTGATTTACGTGAAGATGCTATGGATTTAAGTGAAGAAATTCTTAACCGAGAGCATCTGCGAGCACAGCAGATCCTTCGTTCAGAGCCATCTGAAGTTAGAAATTCACATCAAGCGGAGATACCACCACATGAAAGATCGTTAGATCTTGATAAAACACCTTCAGCTGAACGTGGTATAGCTCCTCCTCGTGCTGGGGGGTAATATTTTTCAAGTGATTTCTCAAGTAGATAAGAGTGCTCAATATGGATGATTTTTAAAAGTCATTTGTTTTTGTCGTATAGTTCTTGGTATAAATTTTCTAGTGATTGAGCAAACGCTTTGGGTTTAAACATGATACAAGAATCTATATTTTTCTTTAATTTATTTTTCAGGGCATTACTCTTGTTATGTTGAGCTAGTGATATAGCAAGATTGATATATTCATCTAGTGAGTGTGTTATAAGCTCATTTAGTTTTACTTCATTTAGAATGCTAGCACTAACGCGAGCGGCAGTATGATGACCCTGGATAGTTATAACTGGTACATTAGCCATTAGGCAGTCACTTGTTGTTGTATGACCATTATAATTAATGGTATCTAGGGCTAAATCCGCAAGTTGCAATCTATTTAGATGCTTGTGTTTTGATAAGCCCTCTGCAAAAACAATTCGTTCTTTAGCTATATTATATTTGCTCGCATGAGATAAAATATTAGTCTCAGTTGCTTGGGTTCCCGCTATTAGCCATAAATAGGTATTACTAGTTCTTTGAAGAATTTTCATCCATGCATTGAAACATTCTTTTGAAATCTTATAGTTTTGATTGAATGAGGCAAAAATGAAACCATTTTCAGGCAAATTATTCTCAAGTCTTGATGGCGGTGCATACATGCTTTGTAGCATATTAACTTGATAGCAGTGTGGTAAATTTATTATTTCTTCAACAAAATCATTCTGCATTGACTTGGGAGTTATGATTTCATCGCCAATGTAATAATCGATATAGTTTGCACCAACAGTATCAGGGAAACCTAAATAGTGAGCCTGTATTGGAGCTGGACGATAAGCTAAAATTCTAAGTCTTGAATTTTGAGTATGCCCCTTAAGATCTATCAAAATATCTATGCTTTTATCAAAAATATATTTTGCGGCAGAGTGGTCGTCATACTCAGAGATGTCATGAAAATTTTTCACATGCTTTTTAATTTCGATTAAATATGAATTACTATCATTCTTCCCATAAGAAAAAATATGTATTTCATTCATTTTATAGTTATGCTCTTCGAATAACCCTTGCATTAGGTGTGCTGTGGCATGATCAAAAAAATCACAGCTTAGATAGCCAATTACGGGGCGAACGTTATTTTTCCTTCTATGCTTGAATTGATGCTGACTTGATATGTGAGGTATGAACTGTTTTGCATTCTCAATATTTGAGACTAAGTTGTTTGTGTCTTCATTGATAAATAGTAAAGGAGGTATTGAGGTTTTATGTGATTTCAAGTGGTGTCTGGCGTGATCTGCTTTATTCCAATCACTGATATTCGCTGCACACAATAATAAGTTGGTAAGAGCAGGAGCTAGTGTTGCGTCTATTAATGTAGCCTTATAAAAATAGTCTACAGCTTTATCAAGATCTGTTTTTCTGTAAACATTTCCTAGGTTATTTAATGCTCTGGCATTTTCTGGATTATTTTCTAGTATTGATTCAAGCATCACTAAAGCATCAGGGATGTTATCTTTAGAAATGTAGATGCTTGCTAAATTTAACATAGCCCCCTCATGAGTTGGTACTATTTTTAATACTTTAAGATATAAGTTCTTTGAATGTTCTAAGTTGTTTTGGAGCTCTAGTGATCTAGCGTAAGCAAATAAGGTCATGTAGTTATCAGTATCAAGGTTTAGTGATATTTCAAAATGCTTTTGGGCTTTTTTAAATTTATTTTGTCTATCTAATGCAATAGCAAGGTTAGTATGGAATATTGCTTGGTTTGGAAGAAGGAGGATAGCTTTAGACAATAAATGTTCAGCTTCATTAAATTTATCAAGATTAATACATAAGGCACCTTGCAATTGTAGAGCATCAATATTTTCAGGATTAGATTTTACTATTTTTTGGCAGGTATTATAAGCTTTATCATATTCACCATTCTGGTGAAATTGCATAGCTTTTTCAATGGTTGATTTACGTCCCATTTTCATATTGTAGCAGTGGTTAAAAGAACTACAAGTTTACATAATAACTTCCCTTTATATCTATGGTCAGGATATAAGATAGTAGTGAAAGTAAGATGAATTTTAATTTATCTATCTTAAGTCCTACAGAGTTAAAAGTTGTGCTGAATGATACATTTATTTGTTGTGATACAATAGTCGAACATATATTGAGGATGTGACCATGAAGTATCCGTTTTTAGGCTATGGTCTTGGCCTGCGCTCTGTACATTACAATGATATTTTATCACAGTTACCAGAGATAGATTGGTTTGAGGCAGTTACAGAGAATTATCTAGTTCTTGGTAGTAGACCGATGCATTTTCTAGAGAAAGTCTCTGAGCATTACCCTGTAGTCCTTCATGGTATAGGCATGGGGATTGGTAATGCATGTGGTGTGAATAGAAAATATTTAAAAGAGTTACAAACCTTAATAAAGCATATTAAACCTAAGTGGGTGTCTGATCATATCTGTTTTACAGGTAAGAGCTCACATAATTCTCATGATTTATTGCCTTTGCCATATAATAAAAACACATTAAACTTTTTATCCGATCAAGTGAAATTGGTTCAAGACTATTTAGGAATGGCAATAGTTCTTGAAAATCCATCAACATATATAGAGTTTAATGTCTCAACATTTAAAGAAGAAGATTTTATAGCTGAGTTATTACTCAAGACTGGCGCTCTAATGCTATTAGATGTAAATAATGTTTATGTAAGCTCATATAATCATAGCTTTGACCCATATAGTTATATTGATAGTTTGCCTGCGGACAGAATACAGCAAATTCATGTTGCCGGACATAGTAATTATGGTGACTACATAATAGATACACATGATGACTATGTTATATCTGAGGTATTGGAATTGTATAGGTATACTATCGAGCGCTTTGGGGCTGTATCATCAATGATAGAGTGGGATGAGAAAATACCTAGCCTTGATACTTTACTGGTAGAGGTACAAAAATTACAAGATATTACCACCCAAGTATCAACAAAGCAGGGGCAGGAGCTTTGTTATGACCAATAAACCTTTGAAACTAATCCAAGATGCTTTTTTAAAGCGGTTGCGTGAGCCTGATAACACTGATATTGAGAAATATCTCGATGATAGATCTAGAGCAAGATTTAAAATATATGAGAATGCATACATCATAAGGTTGGTAAGCTCGTTATGCAAAAGTTATTCAACCACTTTTGACTTGCTGGGGAATGATGCATTTAAAAGTACAGCATTTGATTATATAAGTGAGCATCCTTCAAATGAAGCATCAATTAATATAGTTTCATTAGGTTTTGCAGATTATATTAAAGAGGTATTTGAAGGCGGCTATATTCATGAGATGGCATGTTTAGAATTGAGCGTATATAAGGCAGTACAGCTTCAAGGTGCAGATCCTATTAAAACAAATGAATTAAATGCAATCCAACCTATGTGCTGGGGAGCACTACATTTTACATTAGCTGCAAATGTTAGCATAGTTAATTTTAAATATGACGTAGTAGCTACTTGGGAAAAGTCTGTTAACTTGGGTTGTCAAACTAAAGTGAAAGAATTACCTATTGCTTGCAATTATGTCTTTTGGAGAGTGCAAGAAAAAATTAAATACTGCAAATTAAGTAATGTGAAACTGAAATTTTTACATTTAGTACAGGAAGGCCTGCCATTTGGTAGTATTTGTGAACATCTAATGGCTGAATGTGAAACCTCTGAGCCAGAAAAGGAGATAGGCGTTCTTCTTCAAGGATTTATTATCGATAAATTATTAAGTTTTTAAGAAAATTTTACCATCATTATAATAATATTCTAGATTTAGACTAATTATTGACAATTAGAGAGACGCATCCCTTAGGTCAAGAGTAGGTCTTAATGGCTTCGGGTATATTACTATATTTAAAATTGTGGACTCTAAATTGGGGCATGTAAGTGAAAGTAGTTCTTGAAGATGATTTTAAAAGTGAGATTTTCAAGTTTTTGTTGGAAGTGTGGAATATTAAATTATTTGATGTTTCAGATCATCATATTAGTGTCGGTAATTTGGTTGCTGGATTAGTTTTTGTTTCGTTAGCATTTTGGCTGGCAAGAAAACTAAGAAATAAAATAACTGTATATTTAATAAAAAACAATACTTTTGAACGACAACAAATAGCTACTTTTGGTAACATATTCTACTATGTAGCAATAATTATTCTTGTATTGCTAGCTTTAAACATAGCAAACATTCCATTGACAACGTTTACCATAATTGGGGGAGCTGTAGTTATTGGCGTGGGGTTCGGTTCTCAGAGCATAGTTAACAATTTCATGAGTGGTTTGATTCTCTTGGCTGAGCAACCTATAAGAATTGGCGATGTTATTGAAATCGATGATTTAAAAGGTGTTGTTGAACATTTAGGTGCAAGAAGTACTAGGATCAGAACTATGTACAATACTTGTGTTATAGTGCCCAACTCAATGGTTTTAAGTCAAAGGGTTGTAAATTTCACCTTAGTTGAGCGGGCGGTTCTTATTGATGTGGTTGTTGGGTTTAATTATGGTAGTGATACCGATACTGTAACAGAAATATTGAAAAAAGCAGTAGCAGCTACAGATGAAATAGTTCATAAGCTAGAGACGATAGTTACTTTTAATGATTTCGGATCTAGTTCATTGATATTTTCTGTTAAGTTCTATATAAAAATAAAAAATCACCTGCAACAGGAAATTATTCAAAGTAATGTGCGTTATAAGATTGAAAAATTATCTAAAGATGCTGGGCTAGTAATTGCCTTTAGCCAATTAGATGTACATTTAGATGTAAAGGGACCTATCAAGTTTAGTGAAGAGTAATATTTAGGGAAATACAGTATTGCCTGTCCCAATATCTAGATTAAAAAATTATCACTAAATTTCATGCATATTTAAACTCTTCTATAAAACAGTCTAATGATCCCCAAGTGACCTGTCGTGAACCTACATGTTTTCTTTTTGACCTATAATAATTATTGTCATAGCAGCAGGTAGCACATTTTTAATGTTGGAGATACACGAAATAAGAGCCCTTCTCGATAGTGAAGATGAAGAGGGAATGGTTAATGACGAAGCAATTATAGGTGCATTATCTCTTGGCGAAATGGATTTGGTAGCGCAGCTTTTAGAGTACCCCTCTATCAATGAGGATGCACTAAGCATAGTTAGGATGTCAGATGATGAAAATGTAGTTGCTCGTCGTATAGATTTATATACCATGTTACTAGATGCTGGTGCAGAAGTTTCGATTTGTGAGCTAGCAAACGCAGCTATGTACTGTGGAGCAGAGGTGGTCGAGGTTTTGTTAGAGCATGGTGTAGTGCCTACATCTCGTACCTTATCTAATATTCTGGAAAATTACGTAGACCACGACATACTCAGGGTGATATTAGCCGCCAGTCCTGATGACATTGATATTGATGCTGACATTATTTATCATGCGTTTAGTTTTAAAGATGATGAAATTCGTGAGCAGATATTCAATATATTTTTAGAGAGCGAGAAAATAGAGCTAGATGTTCTTTTAGATTTGGTGACACGCGATGGACATGGTGAGATGGCTCAAAGGTGTGTTGCTCCAAGAGTAGCATCTATAGAACGTTTTCGCACTGAGATTGAAAATGGTAATGTAGAAGCGATTATGGAATTGTTGGAGGATGAGAATATCATTCCTGCACCTGAAATTCTTGTTTTAGCCGTTCAACAAGGAAATGCAGAAATTGTTAGATTACTATTAGAAAATGGTCAATTTAATCCAACTTCCTATAATAATAATGCCCTTGGAGCTGCTATTGGAGTGGGATCAATAGACATAATTGGGCTTTTACTGCAAGACGGTAGAGTAGATCCTTTCGCTCGCGATAATCTTCTCATTAATGCTGCAGAACTATTATTAACAACCACCAGTAATGCAGCAAGAAGGTTTCCTCTTGAGTTAACTGTTGAATTACTTAGAGACTCAAGAGTAACTATTGACATGTTTTCAGAAGGAATGAGAGCTGAAATTGAAAAGGCTCCAGAAGGTGTTGCAAATACTGCATCAGATGTTGTAAATGCTGGATTATCTGCAGCGCTGGAAAATGATGAAAACACAATGAACACGATCCTTCATCATACAGCCAGGTTCAGTGAATCAGCACTACGAGAAAGGTTTTCTTTTCCAATAGTAACTGCAAATGGAGCTCAAGAAGAAAATCTTATAACTGATTTAATAAAAGAGTTTGAAGATAAGCGTCAAGAATTAATTGCAAGTGGGGAAATAGAAAGCGTAACAATTCCACAGTCTGATGGCTCGGTACATATTCAATGTACACCACACTACCATGATCTTAATGTCGCAATTAATGCTTTACGTGGTCAAAGTCATACGGGAGGAGATTATGAAAATTTTTATGCTAATAATAATGCTCTTTCATTTGTACACGAGGATATTGCTGGGTATGGAATGAAAAATATCGCCGCTCTTTACTACAAAGCAATAAGAGATGGAGGTGGGTTTCAAGAAGGTGTCACTAGAGAAGACGGTATTGATTCAATGATAAGGTCTATTGCCGATTCAGTTAGAGGGAATAATCGTAATAATGAAGATGGAATTGATGATGAAGAAGCAGTTAGTCATCCTATATGTGGTCAAGGGCATTATAATAAAATTGCATCAGAGTTTTCTACTATTCTGCAGGATGTAAACCTTATACAAGATGCTCAATCATCGATGTTAGATAATATGCGCGAAGCTCTTGCAAACGAATTAGTTAAATATATTTCTGTTAATGATGATGCCAACTATGATGCAGAAAATATAGTAAGATATTGGAATGAAGGAGCTGGAGATAAGCCGGATGGGCATGATGAGTTTTTGAGGGAATTCATAGAGATATATCAAGATGTTTTTTCAAGTTTTATAAACAGAGAGTTTGCTGCTTACCCTGAAATCATAGAGGAGCTGAGTCGTTGCCTTCCAATTTTAGTTGGTCAATGCGGAGGTCCTGGAAGTTTTATAGAGACATTAGATATACCTTTAGATTCAGTGAGGCAAGCCATTAAAGAAAATTTAGCGGCCTCACAAATTCAATCTGCTTACAAGAGTTCTAAAGAAAAAGTTGCGGCTTCAAAGATTCAATCAGCCTATAAGGAATATCGTGCTGCAAAGGAAAATACTTTAGCGTTAAGAACTTGTGAAATGCCAGTAGAGGAAGAGTTCTTAGGAACCGATCCTATTCCAGATGTCGATGTTAAAAGTAGGCAAGATGAAAAATTGTTTAGAGGGGGTGGCGGAGCTGCAGAAGACGGCCAGTTTGAGTTGCCAGTAGGCAAAAATAAAGACGAAGGTATGCTTCGTAAATCTAGTGATGGAGATCCTAATGCGAAGGCAGAATCAAAGATAGATAATAGCTTGCACACGGTAAATAGAGACACCGGGGCTACAGAGCCAGAGAGAGGAGCAGCTGCAGAAGAACCAAGGAGAGATGCCGCTGTAGAGACTGGTCCAGGTACAGACCGAAGTTCACAATTAAGGTGAGATTGAATTCTACGACATTTATAGGCTGCTTAGCATGGGCATTCAATGAGCGATCGGTACACGAAATAGCAACAGATCCCCAAACATGCAAGCCATCTACTTTTTTCATAGATACTGGCTTAAATTCTTTGTAATGTCGCCATGATTCTCTGTGAAATTAAAATTATTGTCTTGTGCATTACAAGTTATGGAAAGGATTAGGTGCACTCTTATCCTTATGAAATTATCTAGGTGCTATTTAATACTAGAAGATGTAGAATGCAGTGAGTTAGGTGAAGGCCTACAGGGTGTACTTCTTTAAAAATCTTCTCATTTAATAATTCAACAAGGAATAGGCATGTCAGATAACTTTATTGAGTCATTACAAAAGTTGCCATCGGACTTAATCAGGGTGATTTGTGAATTTCTTGATGAAAAAACACTAATAACAGCAAGAGCCATAGCCATAATAAAATTAGTAGAGGCAGGCAGAAGTAGTGCTGGTGCACGTGAACCAACTGCCACACTTCGAATACTAAAGACAGAAACAGAAAGAGCATTAAATAATCTGAGTGGTTATTTAAAAGTTACAAGCTCAGCGAAGAGCAATTTTTTATTAATGGCAGATGAGAGGTTGTTAGTATCAGGAGCAAATTTCCATGGTGAATTGGGCGTTACAGGCTATGAGCCAGTTGAAGCTTATAGGGAGCTGCCACTAAAGAAACTTGGAGTTAATTTTGATGAAATAACAGAAATTATTCCTACCGAATCTTGCTCCCTTATAATGACTGAAAATATAATTTTAGTAGCAGGTCGTAGCCCGTTAGTTATGTTAACAATAGGGAAGGAGTTTACTGATAGATTTGTACAGTTAGATGTAAGTTCACTAGGAATTTCACCTGCACAAATAAAGCAAATTTGTCCACATGATGAGCATGTTATAATATTGACGGATTTTGAGATGTTTCTTTGCGGTAGAAACACTTATGGTCAGCTTGGTTCCTCAGGTTATTTGCATGATTTTATCAGGATAAATGTAGCAGAGACGTTTGATTTCAACATAAAGGATATCATTCAAATAGTGGCTGGACCAAGTCATATACTTATTCGAACAAGAGAAGGTATATGGGGAGCTGGTAAAAATAACAAGGGCCAATTAGGTTTAGGACATTTCAATAATACTGCCAGGTTTACTAAGATAAGCATGGCTCTTTTGGATGAAGATATTCTAGCAAATAGAGTGGTTGATATATTAATAAAAAAAGATAACACTGTAATTGTTACTACTAATAATATATTTGTGGCTGGTGAAAATTCACAAGGAATGTTTGGTCTTGGCAATATGGAGCCAGTAAACGTTTTCACTCAAGTCAATCTAGATATTCTTGGCGTATCTATTGAGGATGTCACCAAAGTGGTTCTAGGACCAACAAATATGGGGATCATCTGTAAGAATAATATATTTGTAGCTGGCTATAATCTATATAATCAACTTGGTGCTATAAAAGATAAAGATCATATGATGGTCTTCACGTTCAATGAGATCAATCTAGATGAGCATAAGATTAGACGGAAGATGGTGAAAGATATAATTTTTGGTCATATGTATACCATAATTCATTGCTTCAACCAACTTGTTGTTTGTGGGGTTAATTCTAAAGCTCAACTTGGGGTTGGGCATATGAAGGATCTTACTGAGTTTACAAATGTTGATTTTAAAGATGTTTATAGTCGGGGCATGGAAAGGCAGGCCGAGTTATACGGAGAAGTAAAAGCAGCTGCAGATACTCACGATAGAGAACTACGTTGTCTTCAAGCAAGAATTGACAGTGTAGGGAGTATTGGCGTGGAGAGAGAGAGATTGCAAGGTGAGCAGATCAGAAACTTTTTACCTGGTGTGTGCAGTCAAAAACTGACGGGTCCCAGTATTTCTCCTGTACAAACTGACAAAAGTATTGACCTGGCACCTATTGAGAGCAGATTAAATTGGCCTGAGGGAGCTGCTGAAGAAAAAGATCAGTTACTAAGTGAGCCTGGCACTGAGCCGTTCAAATATAGAACCAAAAAAAACAACTGCTATCTTTAACATGTCCCTGGGATACAACATAGTTTAATAAGCTATCTTAAATGTTGGAATTTTCCAAACAGATGAACGGATGCTTTATTTTGAAGTGCTCGACAAAATCAATATTTTAAACTTTTAGACAAAGCCGACTTAGGCTTAGGCTTCCTTTTATCACTTACTGACAATCTTTCTGATGTACTCGCTATCAAAAAATCATTACTAGATACAGCTACTTCAGTGTGCTACTGAGATTGATTCTACATTATCATTAGAGATTTTTAAGTACTTATTGGAATCCGCAAATGGAGGATTTAGTCAAGCACAATATTTATTGGGGGTTATATTATATACTGGTAAAATGTGCTCTAAGGATATAGATACAGAGCCAGTTTCTCCGATAGAAGGAAAGAAGTTTTTACGTGCAGCTATGGAACAAGGACATAAAAAGGCTGCTGGGTATTATGCAGGGATAATGCAAAGTGAAGAGTACTCTAGAGGGGACACTTCTAGAGAAACTAAACATGATTCAGAGAAGAAAAAAAGGATTAGCTTTGAACCAGATCTTTATCTGAAGTCATGTACTTTAGACGTTATAGATGAAGAAGTGGAAATAGAACTTTACGAAAATGAAGAAGTAGAAAGAGTTCTGGATGTAACAACGTCTAAGATTAGATTTGAATAGAACTGGCGTTGCTGCTTAAATGAAAAAGTCAGGGAGTCCACATTTCAAGAGTTTAATTGTTTGCTGGTAATTGCAGAGTTATGACTCATAACCTCTCAAAAAGAGAAATATTTCTAGGGGTTATTGTCCTAATATTTAAAAACGTTTATAATACATTAATTTTGAGTTAATTATAAGGGCCGAAATGTTCAAGCCAGTGCCAATTAAATTTACGCCTATGTGGGAACATAAAAAAATTTCTTCTTATAAAATCACCCCTAAAGGAGGGGAGACTTATATGTTTTCATTAGAAGAGGTTGCTGAAAATACCTCTCCATACCTGCTGTCAAAACTAATTAAAGAAAGGCAGGATTTAAATAAAGCTTTTCGTAAGAGACCTAGATTGGGCTCGAAGTAAAACAAAGTTAAATTCCTAGTGACTATATTAATATCTCCGTGTCCTTAGAACTTTATTTTTATTGAAATAAAAGCACCATTGGTGCCGCATGATAATAGAGCACTTAAGTGATAACACTCTGTCAACACTATTATCCAAGTTCATGAGAGATTTATAATGTTACAGTTGACAGCGCTACTCTTTTCACCAAACACCATAGAGCGCAAACGAGATATACTAATTCTTTTTTCTAGTAATTGTGTTTGCACCAATTATTAAAATCAAGCAACCCTTCTATATGATTTTTGGCTAGTTAACTATTAGTTGCAATATGCGTGTTGATACACTTAGTTTAAAGAGGATAGATTAATGAGAGCGTTGAAATTTAACCACCTTTTACTCCAAACTTTGTCACAAAACCTTTTGGTAATAATAAAAGCATAGCCATCTTGTGAAATGATTTCACATCTTTAAAGATGTCCTTGAAATAAGCAAATGTAGCAACGGAAGGACAAGTATTTTGTACTTCTATAAATACTTGTTGGAAGCTTACAATAGACGTGTCCTTCAGCAGGCGTGTATAGATAAAAAAACTTCTCATAGCCACCGTGGGAGCATAATCAACTATAATTCATATTGTATTAATAGTACTGAAAATACGTGCATGTGAACTATTGGCGATAGTTTGTAAAAATAAAATAACAGTAAAATGAAACCATTGCTTGCTATGAATGTGGGAATTAAACAATGACGGCGCTACCTGATGCTCAGTCCTTTAATGAGAAATGGGAAGGGTATGTTGAGCGTTATTGTGATGTAACCGTTGAGCAAGCAGAGGCAATTGTTCAACGGGGTGAAGAAATGTTTAATTTTGCATCAGAGTTTGCAAAAGAGAACCCAACTGCAACCCAAGAAATGTTTAATGTAAAATTCAGGCAAAAGTTTGGTTCTGGTAAATATGAAGTGGTCAATACAGAAGCTTGTGTTGATTATTATTTAAAATGGCAGATGATTCATCAGGTAAAGAATTTTTCGATCGTGGTGCTTTTGCTATTGAGTTATCTGATAATCCTAATGAACCTGATAATAATTCTGGTCCTATGATGTTATGTAAGTATATGACATGTCCACTATCTACGACGTCTAAGCAGAAAGCTATTGTCGCTAAATCACGTTTAAGTAGTCACTTTATTGGAGCAGAAGAAAATAGAGTATCATCTGTAGGTGTTACTACCCCTGGTGAATCTGATTTGTTTGGCTCGGATGACGGTAAATTTAAAGATCTACATGAACATAATAAAGCGTTACCTAACTTTTTCAGACATGATGCAGAGAATCCCGAATCACATGAATGTTTTAAGCATTATCATAATTGTCTAATCGAAGAAGGGGATCATTATGTATGGTTACGTAAGACAGAGACAGAGCCATTTGATCCAACCGGAGATTTTGTTGGCTCAGTAAAGCATACCATTAACTATTTCCAAAAAGGTAAACAAGGAGAATATCAAAGAGCTGGTGAAGACAAATTACCTACAGAAATCATGAAAATCGCACTTGGTAAAGTTAAAGACTATCTTGCAGAGCACAACCCTGAGTTATTAGCTGAATTATTTAAAAGTAAGTTGCTGGTGTTCAAATGAATGCGATCTTTCAAATAATAGAAGCTGAGCGGAACAAGTGGTATGGAAACCCCAATCAGCAAGGTAATGAGGTTAGGTTAAATATTTCACCAGAAGATGGTGAAGCGAAATTTCATCAAGGAATTACTCCTGCAAATAGTGCCGGTCATGATTTTATCACTAGAAAAGATAGTGTTACTCTTGATGATTATGAAGATAATAAAGGCAATGAGTCTGAGAATAGTCCTAAAGCTAAAAACAAAAGGAATTTTTCAACTCTTGAAGAATCCTACTGTGGACAAATACATGATGAGGATGTTGAAGGACCGGCTCCCAAAGCAATGCGTCTTAGTAGCGAAGATGAGAAGGGAGGCCTGCAAACTCTTGCCGCTGAGAATGAGTGTGAAAACTTAGTTAGCGTTGAAAACCCAGAGAAAGGAAATAGGAGCAGACATAGAAATTCATAGTACCTTAAACTAAAGGAGTAGCTTTAATTCTATATCTTTTTTAAAACCAATAGAGAATCTGGTTTTGTCAAAACTCAGTTGAGACTTGCAGTGACATAAGAGTAAATTATCATACAGGCGTGTATAGATAATAAAAATTCGATGCATAGCGACTGGAAGGACACGGTTAAAGTAATCAAGTGCAAAGAAGTCTTTTCTCTTTTAACTCTTGGTAGAAAAAGCCTTTTATGGCTTTTATTATTTTGATTTGGTCGTTAGATTTAAGCCCCGGATATAAAGGTAGGGATAAAATTTCATTTATGGTTTGCTTGGCAGTTACAAGATCTTTATCTTTATATTTTATAAGTCCTTGATAGCCAGGGTGTGCTGTAACCAACTCTGGATAATGAATTCCAGCAGCTATACCATTATCATATAAATATTCTTTTAACCTATCTCGGTTTTTGGTTTTAATCACAAATAAATGATAGCTATGTTGTGACAGATTAGAATCGGTGGGTAAAACGATATCATCAATTTGGATAAGTTCATTTAAATATGCCATAGCAAGTTTGCGGCGCATATCTAAAAGGGTTGAGAAACTGTGGAGTTTAATATCTAAAATTGCGGCCTGAATTTCATCAAGGCGAGAGTTGTAACCAGGGCACTGACTAACGCGGCTTTTATCCCATCCGTACTGATGTAAAAGCGATATCTTATAAAATAGCTGTGCACTGTTGGTGACAATGGCACCGCCATCTCCAATAGCCCCGAGATTTTTTGTTGGGTAAAAGCTGAAGGTAGCTAAATCAGAGAGTGAGCCTACTGGGCGACCTTTATATTTAGTACCAAAGGCTTGAGCACAATCTTCAATAACAAATAGCTTATGAGCTTTAGATAGCGCTGAAATAAAGTGCATATCACAGGCTAGCCCATATAGATGAACTGCAATAATAGCTTTGGTCTTGCGCGTAATGGCTTTCTTTAACAATCTATTAGCCATGAGCATATCATTTTCAATATCAATAACTACAGCCTTAGCGCCAGTGGCTGTGATTGCTGCAATTGTTGCTAAAGCAGTATGGCAGGTGGTTATTACTTCATCACCAGGACCTACACCCAATGCTTTTAAGGATAAGAATAATGCATCAGTGCCATTCGCAACTCCCAAGGCGTAGTTGGTATTACAAAATTTAGCTAAATTCTTTTCAAAAGCCTTAACATGATGTCCTAAAATATAATTACTATCTTTAATAACTATATCTATGGAGCGAGTTATTTTATCAGAAAAAATAGCATTTTCAGCTTTTGGATCTGCAAATTGAATCATGCATATTCTCTTTGGAAAATTTCAACTTTGGGTACATGTGTCACCCACTTACCACCCTTAGTAATGAATCCTTGCTCTTTATCCATAACCTCATGAAGATGATTCCATGCAAATAAAAATGCGTAATCAGGTGGGGTATTTTGAAAATGTTCATAAGGAACAACTGGAATGTGAGTGCCAGGGGTATATTTCCCTTGCTTTATAGGGGTGGTATCACAAATATAATCAAGATGAGAGTTATTAATACCACAGTAGTTTAAAATAGTTGTGCTTTTAGAGGTAGCTGCATAACCAGCTATTATTTTACCTTGTGATTTTAAATCATTGAATAAGGAGACTAGAGCAAGTTTCGATGCCTGGCAGTTATGAGCAAAGGTTAAATATGGCTCAAGTCGATTTAGTCCAAGCTTTCTTTCAAATTCAAAATGTTTTCGTACGGATGCGCTAACTGGGTATTTACCTGTGCGCGCTAAGGTATAACGCATAGAGCCACCATGAGTATTTAAATGCTCACAATTAATTAGCTCTAACCCGACAGCGCCAAAAGCTTGACTAACTGAATGGAGGCTAAAGAGGAACACATGCTCATCATAAATTTGGTCGTATGAAGTTTTTTGAAGCACATCGCCAAGATAAGGATCTTCAAAGATCAGTCTGCCATCATCAGTTAACAAGTGTGCAATGCCCAAGGCTAAATCTGGTAGATTGGGGATATGGCACATGACATTAGCAGAATAAATTATATCAGCAGATTGATGTTCAATTTTGATAGATTTGGCTAGCTCTAAACTAAAAAACTCTGAGCTTGTTTTCACTCCATGTGAATTAGCAACAGCTGCAACATTGGTTGAAGGCTCAATACCCAGATGATTGATTTTTTTATTAGCAATATGCTTGAGCATGATGCCGTCATTACAACCTAGTTCAATAACAAAAGGAGAAGGATTTTGTAGCGAGCTAACAATATTGTTAGCAACACCCTCAAAGTGCTGGCACATAGATTTGGAGGTTTGTGAGAAAAATGCATACTGATCATGAAACATAATTTCTGGTGCTGGTTGTTCAATTAATTGAAACATAAAACAATGTTCACAAAATCCACAGGCAAGTTCAAAAAAATACTCAGTATCAAACTTTTTAGGGGTAAGGAAACCATTAGCTATAGGCATTTTACCGTAAGAAATAATTGGTTGAATACTATTGGTGCAAATCCTACAAATACTCATAACGCTTCCTCTATAAGTCATTATTTACATTGTAGTAGTTTCTGGGGCTAGCTGCCTATGGTCTAGAAGTTGGCCACCTCGCTATAAACATAGTGAGAGCGAAGTACCGTGTGTGCTTTTGAAGTTAAGCTGAAATTTTCAACATATTGAAAATTGTGCTGAATGCTTGCATGGTTATCTACTAAATAAAGGTAAGCATTTGAGACAATGTTAAATTTAGCTTCAATAGCTTTAAGTTTATCAGCTGATATGTTTGGGTACTTATCTGGATGATATATTTTAGCTAATCGATTTCGTGCCTGTTTAATTTCTTCTTTACTAGCACTAACACTAATTCCTAAGATACGACAGTTAGCTATAACATCTCTTTTGTTAATCATTTATGGATTGTCCATTGTGACTAATAACAGTATAGCTATTTTAACAAAAGCATCTTTCTTTGTATCAGAGCCATAGAACTCTCCCTAGCATCAAGATCTTCCTTTTCTTTATATAGGGGCATACATAAGGGCTTTATAATCTTCTTGGGTTTAGGAATGCCAAAAAAACTCCATGTATAGTGGTTCATGCATGGTCAGCAGAGGTTTATAGATAGGTAGATACATCGTTTGTACGAAAATCTACATAGAGGTGACATTTATTTGACGGCTTGTGTATATAGGAGCTATTAGGTAACTAAATAACTGATGAAATCTTTTTATAACAAGTAGGCCGAGAATGAGCAAAACAACAACAATTATAGGTAATAGCGAAGCAATCGTAGAATTAAAAGAAAAAATTAAACAAATAGCTAACGCTAAAGCAACAATACTTATTACCGGAGAATCTGGCACTGGCAAAGAGTTAGTTGCAAAAATGCTACACAGTGAATCAAAACGCATAACCGCAAATTTTGTACCAATTAATTGTGGGGCAATTCCGACAGAGTTACTGGAGAGTGAACTGTTTGGTCATGAAAAAGGTGCGTTTACAGGAGCTGTATCAGCAAGAATTGGACGCTTTGAATTAGCAAACCAAGGTACACTATTTCTTGATGAAATCTCTGAAATGCCACTTTTCATGCAAGTGAAATTACTAAGAGTGCTACAAGAGCAAGTACTAGAACGCTTAGGTAGCACAAAGTCTGTTAACATAAATGTAAGAATTATTGCCGCAACTAATAAAGATTTAGATTCACTTGTTGAAGATGGAACCTTTAGAGAGGATTTATTCTACAGATTAAATGTTGTACCTCTAAACATTGTTCCTTTACGTGAACGTCTTGAGGATTTGCCATTACTAATAGAGCACTTTCAAAATCAAATAGAAGATTATGATGGCGGTAAGGTTAAATTTACTGATAGTGCTTACGATGCTATGGTCAATTATTCTTGGCCTGGCAATGTTCGTGAGCTTTATAATATCGTTGAACGCGTAACTGTCTTATATCCCAAGCAGGACATTACTATTGCACAGATACCACAGAAAATAAAAATTGGGGGTGGTATAGCTAAGACAAGTACTTTGTCGCAAAAGATAATAACTAACCCATATGAGCTAGGAGATAACTTTTCCTTAAAAGATAAAATCTGTGAGATAGAGTCAACCTATATTAAAAAAGCGTTAGCTGAAAACAATGGTGTTGTAGCTCAAGCCGCAAATGCTCTTGGGATCCGTAGAACTACATTAGTTGAGAAACTAAAAAAGCTGAATATAGAGCCAAAATCTTTAAGAGAAGCTAGATAGATCGTTGTATTGTAAGAATGAAGCTTAGGTTGATAAAGGAATTAGTGGGATACCATAGTGTGTAAAGCTTAGATAAGATGTAAACTAAATCTAACCGATACTTTCAACCAATAGGATTAGATCGCTTATGCCAGGTAGGTCGAGCTGTCTGATGACCATCTATATTATCTATCGTATGGTTCTACAGATAAGATAAGAGCTGATATAATTTAAGGTGGTTTGGGGGCATGCATACCAAGACCTTGTTCAATAGGCTCTGGGGCCACGATTTTCTCTTTAATCTTATTAATAATTGCCGCAGCGTCTGGGTCGTTCATTATTTCTCCCATCTTGTCTTCTGGCATTTGTCCTTTTAATATTTCTTGAGAATATCCTTTCATCGCACCTTTAACTGCATCGTCTCCAAGCTGAGGGTCCATTCCTAGAGAGTTGGCTAGGTTGATCGCAAGAAGTATTGTTGTGGGGTTAGTGCATAATGTAATATTAAAGCTCATATTATCAGATTGAGCTTGAAGCTCCAATGCAGCTAATATTTGCAAAGTTGTTGGTGTGGTCGCAACGTTAACACCATCTTCTTCTTTCGTTGCAGTTAAAACTTGCCTTAAGGTCCCTGTATCATTAGCCGTTGCATCTCCTTCTTCTTTGTCATAATAAACTTTTGTTTCAACTTTAACGTTAACCCCACCATTTGATTCTGTACTGTTGATGACGGCTTCAGGTTGAGATGGCTCTGAGCCTGGTGCTTTAATTGTTACGTTACATGAAGACCCCTGTATATTCTTAATAATATCGTCAAATTTATCTTTGGTTCATATGCTTGTTGAGGTCAGCTCTGTATTGCTGGCTTGTGGGGGTATGCTTAATGGTATAGGCACTGGTACACCTACACCTATACCAGAGGATGGCGTCGGAGTACTTATTGTTGGGTGTACAGAGTTCAAGATAGGTGCTTGTGGAATTGGTGCAGGAGCCGTATTTATGCCTGGAGACCTTGCTTTATTAATATTCTTTTCAATTTCGTTAAATTCCTCAAATCTATTACCTCCATCATTGCCCTCTAATACTGTTTTTATAGCCATGCAGCTCTCAAATGCTTTCATTTCATCACTTAAACTATTAACATCAATATTTGGATTTGAGGACTGTAACTGAGAAATTTTTTCATCAATATCCTTAGCCATTGTTGTTATGATGTCAACGAAGTGACTAGCGGGGCTAGGTATTTGATAAGTTGAAGA
>Ga0066610_10000743_pt1 | contig 21960 bp, 16 predicted proteins | sample SaaInlV_DNA_165m_FD_60375 | JGI IMG/M metagenome (GOLD analysis project Ga0066610, IMG submission 60375) | Marine microbial communities from expanding oxygen minimum zones in the Saanich Inlet - SI075_LV_DNA_165m | ecosystem: Environmental > Aquatic > Marine > Unclassified | place: British... | reverse complement strand
CTCTAAGAAAGATACACAACAAAGTTGTAACAAATCACTGTTAGTATATATAAAAGACCCTGGAATAATCATAAGATATCCAGGGTCTTTTATTTTTAGATAGTTAATCTTCAATAATTAGTTTAGAAAGTATAGGCCATATGCTTGTCACCAATCTGGTTAATCTAATTGTTCTAGCTCTACTTGTTCAATTTGTGTGAATCTGGCTGATATTTTTTTAGAAGATTGATGTATTTGAGTTACATCTTCATCAGCTTGTCTAATGTGGCGTGCAAGATTGTCCATTCTTTTTTGAAATCTTGTGAAGTCTAAGCTTAGTAATCCTAGGTGTTTTTGTATTATATGTATTTGTTTTTTTGTCTCTACATCTTTAATTGCAGCTAATGATGTTGTAAGAATAGCCATCATTGTTGTTGGTGATGCAAGCCACACTTTTTTCTTGTGCGCGTATTCTACTAGTTCATAAAAATTGGCGTGTATCTCAGCAAATACAGCTTCTGCGGGTATAAAGAGTATACTTCCATCAGCTGTTTCCCCTGGTATAATATATTTAGACGCAATGTCGTCTATGTGTTTTTTCACCGACTGGCGAAATTGAGAGCGCAGATTTTGATGATTGCTATCTGTGCTTTGGCTATTTATAAGTGCTTTATAGTTCTCTAGCGGAAACTTTGCATCAACGGATATTGATCCTGTAGGTTGAGGTAGTAATAGGAGACAGTCAACTCGTTTGCCATTCGATAGGGTAGCTTGAAGCTTGAAGTTATTCTCTGGGATTAGGTTTCTAATTAGCGCAACTAGTTGCACTTCACCAAAAGCTCCCCTAGATCTTTTGTCATTTAGTATATCTTGGAGGCTTACGACATCCCCAGATAATTTTACAATTTCTTTTTGCGCCTCATCAATTATAGTTAATCTTTTAATGACATTCTGGAATATTTGAGTTGTTTGTTCAAAGCCATCATTAAGGCGCTTATCAACTTGTCCGCCAATGTCGGTAAGCTTATTTTCAGTGGTTTTAGTTAGGTTTTGCATTTGCTTTTCGATAAAGTCGCTGTTTTGTTTTAGGGTTAGTTGTAATTGTTTCCTTATTTCATCTAGGCCTAATTTTATGCTTTGTTGTAGGGTTGACATTGTTCTGTGGAATTGCTCATTGTTTTTAGCATTTTGGTCTATTTGAGATTTCTCTTGGCGTGATAGTAAGTCGCTAACATGCGAATAAATAGTCTCCATGCTGCTGTTTTTTGCTTGTTGGTTTGTTATTAGTTTTTCTATCATTTGTTTTATAATTAGCGTGGCGATAGCTATAGATATTAAAATTAAGACTGTGCTTATCATTATTCCAGCTAGCTGCGACATATTAACTCCTATATATTTATAACTAATATTACTTATCTGCATTAAAATGATAGTATAATATTAACCTTGCTTTATTTCAAATGCTTAGTGTTTATGTTGCAACTATATTTTTAATATGATACGTTGATTTTGTGTATACTTTAATTAGGGAGAACTATGTTTTATAAACACGCAGGCATGCTTGCAGCACTTTTTATTTCTGCTAGCTTGTGCGCTGCTGAAATCACAATAGAAAATGACTCTTCTTGTAGGCTAGATAGGAGTTTGACAGGGGTTGGATCAGCCGAAACAGCATTAACTTCTGACAAAACAATAGCAGCAAATAGCTCCTCTGTAGTGACTTATAATGTTGATGAGTTTTTTGATCTATATTACTATGTAACTTGTGATGATAGGGTGGTAGATAGTTTTAATTTTTATAATTTTGGTGACTCATGGGGTGCAACTTTAAATAAGTCCAGTGAGGTATATATTTCTAATCATACCGGTTGGTTTAATGGGGCAGGAATAGATGAAAAACATGGTTCAGATGATAGGATAATATTAAAGAACGTAAGCAGTGGAGATTAATATGAAGTGTATTCTTGTTTTTTTAGCATTAATTTCATCTTTTGTGACAGCTAGTACATTAAAAGTAGAAAATTTATCTACTAACTTTAAAATGGTTCCATATGAATACTATAATAGAGAAGATGCCACATATGAATTTACAAGTTCTATTGCACCGCTCTCAAGAGGGACAATAGAATTTGACTTGTCACATGTTATGCAAGACGCAAGCCCAGCACCACTAGAATTTAAGTATACTATTATAAGTTATAGAGGGATCATTGATAAGCTTACGATTATGATGTATGCATGTAGCTCACCTAGTTGCGCTGACTCTGTTTATTGGAAAGCACATCTTAGCAGCGGTAATAATGTTAAAATTGCACAATCAGATGACAATAAAGGTAGCGAGGTCTCTCTACAAGGATTATCTAAAAGTAATCTTCTGACAATAAAGGATAATTTTTAGACTAGTATCAAATAAAAATACTTTGTTATATATAATAACTTTGTTATCATAATATACGTTATTTATATATTCTAGGTAATATGATTATGCAAAAATTTATTTTTATAACAGGCGGCGTAGTATCGTCACTTGGCAAGGGTATTGGTTCTGCATCGATGGGGACATTGCTCGAATCTGCTGGCTATAAAGTTGGTTTTTTAAAGTTAGATCCATATATAAATATAGATCCTGGCACAATGAGCCCCTTTCAACATGGCGAGGTTTTTGTTACAGATGATGGTGCAGAAACTGACTTGGATTTAGGCCACTACGAAAGATTTGTCTCAACGGTCATGAAAAAACAAAATAATATTACTACCGGTCAGGTGTATGCAGAAGTCATGCGTCGGGAGCGAAAAGGTGAGTATTTAGGTGCTACAGTACAGGTTATCCCTCATATCACTGATCAGATTAAAGCATTTATTCATAGAGCTGCAAAAGATGTAGACATTTGTTTAGTTGAAGTTGGCGGTACTGCTGGTGATATAGAGTCACTGCCTTTTTTAGAAGCGATTAGACAAATGCGTATGGATATAGGCAAACAAGATACATTGTTCATACACTTAACTCTATTGCCATATGTAGCTTCTGCAGGTGAATCAAAAACTAAGCCAACCCAGCACTCAGTAAAAGAACTACGTTCTATAGGAATACAAGCTGATATTTTGATGTGTCGCTCTGAAAAAGAAATGCTGGAGAAAGATAGAAGTAAGCTCTCATTATATTCAAATATTCCTCCTGAAGCTGTGATATCACTAGTCGATGTTGATAATATATATAAAATACCTTTGTGGCTTGAGTCCCAAGGGGTTACCGCATTATTGGCAAAACATCTTGAACTTAAAACCTGTGAAACAAATTTAGATGATTGGACTAAAATAATTAGAAAGCAAGAGGCTAATAACAATACTGTTGTAGTGGCTATGGTTGGTAAATATACTAATTTAACAGACTCATACAAGTCAGTTAATGAAGCATTGGTGCATGGTGGTATATATGCTGGTGCAAAAGTTGAAATTAAATATATAAATGCTGAAGAGTTAGAGAAGCAAGGAAGCCAAATGCTTCATGATGTTGATGCTATTTTAGTGCCTGGTGGATTTGGTGATAGAGGTATTTTAGGAAAAATAAAAGCAGCTCAACATGCCCGAGAAAATAAAATACCATATTTTGGTATTTGTCTTGGTATGCAGGTTGCTGTAATAGAACTAGCTCGAAACTGTTTAGGGCTGAATGATGCTAATAGCACAGAATTTTCATCGAATACTAGCGCCCCAGTAGTTGGTTTAATTACAGAATGGGCATCATCTTGCGGTAGAACTGAAGTGCGTGATGAAAAAAGTGATATGGGCGGCACAATGAGGCTGGGAGCACAAGAATCTAAATTAGTTAAAGGGACTAAGGTCCATGACATCTACAATGAGTTAGAAATTAAAGAGCGGCATAGGCATAGATATGAAGTAAATGAAGCATACTTAGCTGATTTAATTTCACAAGGAATGGTTGTTTCTGGGTTGTCAAAAGTGGATGATTTAGTAGAGATAGTTGAGATGAAGGACCACCCTTGGTTTATAGGGTGTCAGTTCCATCCTGAGTTCACCTCAACACCCAAAAATGCTAGTCCATTATTTGTGTCATTTATCAAAGCTGCGATGAAATATAGCAAAAGCAGGTCTAAAATAAAGTAATTAATAGATTAAATAAGAGGTTAAATTATGAATTGTTGTGGGTTTAAAGTAGGTTCTGGTGGGAAATTATTTGTAATAGCAGGCCCATGTGTGGTTGAAAGTGAGGCTGTAACTATGCAAATAGCAGAGCAGCTAAAAGAAGTTACTACTAGTTTAGGAGTTAACTTTATATTTAAAGCTTCAATAGATAAGGCAAATAGAACTTCAGTTGAAGGTTTTCGCGGTCTTGGATATGATAAGGGCCTAGAAGTATTAGCTAAAATAAAGGAAGAACTTGGGGTTCCTATTTTGACTGACATTCATACTCCAGATTCAGTTAAGTCTATAGCTGAAGTAGTTGATGTAATGCAAATCCCCGCATTTTTATGTAGGCAAACAGATTTAGTAATTAATGCGTCTGCCACGATGCTGCCTTTAAATATAAAAAAAGGACAGTTTTTGTCTCCATGGGATATGAAAAATGTTTTAGATAAAGCTTATTCAACAGGTAATAAAAATATAATGTTAACTGAGAGGGGGACTACTTTTGGTTATAATAATCTTGTAGTAGATATGCGGGCATTGTCAATAATGGGTGGCTTAGGTGCCCCTGTTGTATTTGATATGACTCATTCAGTACAATTGCCTGGAGCAGGCGGAACTAAATCATCTGGTCAGAGAGAGTTTATACCAACGCTGTCAAGGGCAGCAGTTGCCGCTGGCGTAGATGGGCTATTTTTTGAAACACATCCAAACCCTGATAAAGCTCTTAGCGATGGTCCTAACTCGATTCCATTGCATAAAGTTAAGGATCAGCTTGAAATTTTGCTTAGAATTCATGAGCAAGTGCAAGGTCGAGAAAAGTATAAGCTTGAAAGTTGTTAATAGGTAAATAGTATGGTTTTTATTGAGTCGATTAAAGGTTTTGAAATATTGGATTCTAGAGGCAATCCTACCATAGAATGTTATTGCCGTCTTAATAATGGCATTATTGCAGTCGCATCAGTTCCATCAGGTGCTTCAACTGGCGCTATGGAAGCTTATGAGCTTCGAGATAAAGATCCTAGTAGGTATGGTGGTAAAGGCGTTCTTAATGCAGTTGATATTATTAACAATCAAATAGCACCAAAGTTAATAGGTATGGATCCAACAAAACAAGAAGAAATTGATGATATTATGCTCAGCCTAGATGGAACTGCTAATTTAAGCAGGTTGGGTGCTAATTCTATTTTATCAATTTCATTAGCTGTGGCAAAAGCTGCAGCAAAGAATTCTGGATTAAGTTTTTATCAATACGTTGGTGACTCAAGTTCATACTTAATGCCAGTTCCATTTATGAATATATTAAATGGTGGTGAGCATGCCTCTAATAATTTGGATATACAAGAGCTAATGATAGTTCCTGTGGGATTTAATTCTTTTTCAGATGCCTTAAGAGCAGGTGCTGAAATATATCATATGCTAGCGAGCATCCTAATAGATAAAGGTTTATCTACCGGCGTTGGAGATGAGGGCGGGTTTGCTCCAAATGTGAGTGGTGTGAGTGAGGCATTTGATTTGATATTACTAGCTATTACTAAGGCCGGTTACAAAGTAGGTAGTGATGTTTGTTTGGCTATTGATGTTGCTGCATCTGAATTCTATAATTCAGGGAAATATAAAATTTCGGCTGATAATAAGGTTTATACTTCTAGTCAATGGTGTGAGCAGCTTACTGCGATGGTGGAAAAGTACCCTATAATATCGATAGAAGATGGTATGGCAGAAGATGATATCGAAGGGTGGAAGCTTTTAACAAAAGCTTTGGGTGAAAAAATTCAGTTAGTTGGTGATGATCTATTTGTGACTCAGGCAAAGATTCTAAGAAAAGGCATAGAAAATGGATTGGCTAATGCTATTTTGATAAAACCAAACCAAGTGGGAACCCTGACAGGGGCATTACTTACAATTGGATTGGCTAGGAAGAATAACTATAATATAATGATTTCGCATAGGTCAGGGGAGACTTGTGATCACCTGATAGCTGATTTGGCTGTTGCATCGGGATCAGGGCAAATAAAAACAGGTGCGCCGCGAGGAGGTGAACGCCTAGCTAAATATAATAGGCTGCTTAAAATTGAACAAGAGTTGTCGCCTAGTTACAATGATTCTGTTGCTAAAAAATTATCTAATTATATTAAAAAAAGTGTGGTTAACAATGCTTAAAATAACTTTTAATAGTGTGCTAATTGTTATATTATTTTGCGTGTTTATGTTTTTAAGCTATAAAATTTGGTTATCAGAAAATGGTTTTAATAGACTTCTGTATTTGGAAGGGCTTGTTAGGGAAGAAGAAACTATAAATAAAAATTTAGTTGCAGGTAATTTAGCAATGTCATTTGAAGTGGAGTCTCTTAAAAATGATGAGTCTCTTATTGAGTATTCCGCAAGATCAGATTTAGGTATGATTAAAAAAAACGAGACATATTACCAGTTCTCTTAATTTTTGTTTATTGAACTTGCAAAAACAAACATGCCATATTTATTGCCATCAATGTAATTAAGCTGCTCTTTTTTCATACGTCGCTTAGCAGTGAAGTATTCTGAAATATTCTTGTCGCATATGTTTATTTTCGTTTCAAAATCTATGTTTTTGGATATGTTTATAGAAAGGTTTCCTTTTGACTTACTTTGAATATTGTCAAAATAGTCATCTTTACTTAATGTGTTGCTATCTAAAATAAATTTATTTTGCTTCTCGCTAGTATTTGTATCTATTTCCAAAACTATATGAAATATGACTTTGTTTTTAAAATTATTCACTAATTTTTTTTCTACTTTTAATAGATCTTTTTCTGAATTTGGCAGTAGCTCTCTTTTTGAAAAATTATTCCAGTTATTATATCCTGCCATTATGCCTATGTATGGATGTAGAATATCACTGTCAACTTCTTCTTTTAAGGGAGTGAGTGTGTTCTCAGCTCTTTCAATACTTAATAGAGCTTTGTTAGCTAAGAATATGTTTTCTATATTGTAATGGGAATAAAGTTTGTCTTTTATATCGTTGCTTGTGTATGTGTTGTCATACCTACTATACTGATCAATATCATTGTAATCAGTATCAAAATTATGTTGAAAAAAAATTATTTCCACTTTAGTTTGTGGTTTTTCTTTTTCCATTTGATGTGCACTTACAGACGTTAATATTAATAATGAAAATAAGATTAATCTTAGAAGTTTAGCCATTTTAAATCCATTGTTGAATATGATCCCAATATATCTTATCTTAATAAGGCATGTGTTTACCAGTTTTTTGAGTTTTTTATGATTGATGTTAAATTTGAGTTTCCAAAAATTTTGTTGAGTAAAACATCTGATGCTTGGCTTGATTATGCGCTAAAAAATATTGATATTTTATTAATTGATCACGCATTATGTGAAAAAAAGGCAGCTTTATCTGCGATAAGTATGCTCTATAGTTATGGAGAATATGAAAAAATAATATTAAATATGCCAAAGTTAGCGCGTGAAGAGCTGCGCCATTTTGAAATGGTCGTGGCCATATTAAGAAAACGTGGTGTTGAGTACAAGCCAATTAGGGCATCTAGGTATGCCTCATCTTTATATAAAAAAATTGCTTCCTCAGGCGAAGAACGATTCTTAGACCAATTAGTGTTAGCGGCTTTTATTGAAGCTAGATCCTACGAGCGCTTTGCAGCTCTTAGCACCTGCTCGAAATGGGAGTTAGCCGATTTTTACAGAAGGCTTTGTCATTCTGAATGGCGCCATTATTTACTTTTTATAGATATTGCAAAAGAATATTTTAGTCATGATTCTGTTGAAGAAAAGATTTTATTATTTGCTAAATATGAGGCACAATTAATAGATAGTACGGATAGTCTCTTTCGAGTTCATAGTGGAGTGCCATTTTAAGTATGGTATGACAGGAGGTCATTACTAATGATAAAAAAACATGTATATATGATTCTTATTTATTTATTCATTAGCTCATGCCGTTTTGGTGGTGATACATTTCAAGGTTATGTTGATTCTACGCCTGTTTACCTAAACTCTCCTGTATCTGGACAATTAGTCGATTTAAAAGTTGCAACTGGAGATGAGGTTAATGCCGGGCAATTATTATATAAGTTGCATGATATGGTCGCTGAAAATGAATATGGTTTGTTAAAGGCAGAATATGCGCGTTCAAAGGCATTATTGTTAGATTCAGAATCAGGTCAGCGTGATACAGTAATGTTGGCATTAAAGTCTCAAATAAAACAGGCGCAGGCACTTTATGACCTCTCAGTAAAACGTTTTGACAGATCAATAAAGTTAAAAGAAAAAGGAGCAATAGATCAGGAAACTTATGATAATGACCAACAGGAGGTTGTTCGATTAGATGGAGCACTAGATGAAGCAAAAGCAAATTATGAGGATGCTAAGTTAGGATCCAGGTCAGAATTAATTTCTGCTAATAAGGAAGCGCTAAAATCAAGTCAATTCAATTTAGCAAAAATAAAATCTAAATTACAGCAAATGGAAGTTAAAGCTCCAGTTTCGGGGTATGTGCTCGACACCTATTACAGTGTAGGTGAGTGGGTTTCTGCAATGCAACCTGTAGTTAGTGTTGTAAACCCAAACGATTATTACGTTAGATTTTATTTGCCTATATATTTATTGCCAGAAGCTAAAGTTGGTATGAAAATTGAAATTCATACGCTTGGAAGTGATAAAAAATATTATGCAACAATAACAAGTATAAGTTCTGAGGCTACATATACGCCGCCAATGGTTTATGCTGATGATAACACAAGTAAATTTGTTTATTTAGTAAAGGCAAGTCTTGAAAAAAATATAACATCTGAGTTTAATCTAGGCCAGCCAGTAACAATTATATGGAATAGATAGGTTTATGGACGATATAATCACAGTATCAGGTCTTACCAAGGATTTCGGCGATTTAAAAGCGGTAGATAACATAGACTTAAAAGTTAGGAAGTCAGATGTATTTGGTTTTTTAGGTCCAAATGGAAGTGGTAAAACCACTACGATTAGAATGCTTTGTGGGCTCTTAACCCCAGACTCAGGTAGTGGGCAGTGTCTTGGTTATGATATTGTTAAAGAATCATCTGAGATAAAAAAACATGTAGGTTATATGCCTCAATATTTTAGCTTATATAAAGATCTATCTGTTATCGAAAATCTTCGTTTTGTTGCAAAGTTATATAAAGTTGAAAATTATGAAGACCGTATAAAAGAAGTTATGGGTGATTTTGGGTTAACTAGCAGAATGGGGCAGATAGCTAGCAACTTATCTGGTGGGTGGAAACAAAAGTTAACTTTAGCCGCTTGCTTAGTTCATAACCCTGCATTATTACTTTTGGATGAGCCAACAGCTGGGATAGATCCTCGTTCAAGACGTGATTTTTGGGACATTATATATGACTTAAGTAAAGATGGTTTAACTACTCTAGTAACTACTCATTACATGGATGAGGCGCAAAGATGTAATAAACTGGGATATATTTCATTTGGGAAGCTGTTAATAGAGGGTACAGAGCAAAAAATAATTGATTCTTTAGATTTAAAGACTTATTTGGTAACTGGAAATGTGGTGGATATTTCCATTGAATTAAGGTCAGTTATAGGTATAGATGTCGTAGCATTTGGGCTTAGTTTACATGTTAGTAGCCCTTATGAAGAAAAAATAATTACAGCTCTTAGGCCTTATGCTTCTAAAAAAGATATATGTATTTCTAAAATAGATTCATCTATAGAAGATGCCTTTATTTATATGGTAGGCGATAATAATGATTAATTTTTTAAATAAATTTCATTTATGCTTTCGCCGTTTGTCAGCAATTATGACAAAAGAATTTAGTCAAATGACACGAGATCCTGCAACTATAGGGATGATGATCGGTACACCTTTAATACAGCTTATATTATTTGGTTATGCAATTAATATGACTCCCACTAATTTACCAACTGTAGTTATTGATAATGACCAAAGTATTTATTCCAGGGAGTATATTGCTGCAGCTGCGGCTAGTAATTATTTTAAAATAATGCCAAATACTTATACAGATCAAGAGGCAGATGACCAACTAACAAGAGGTAAAATACAATTTATTCTTAATATACCAAGGGGGTTTAGTCGTGATTTAGTAAGAGGGAGACCTCCTGTTGTACTAGTAGATTCTGATGCGACTGACCCTGTTGCATCTTCTAGTGCTATAACTGCTCTAGAACATATATCCAGTAATCTTTACAGCCCTTTGAAAAATGGTGTGGTTGCGTTGAAAAAAAACAAACCTGGTTCTTTATTATTAGTTCATGCTCATTATAATCCTTTGGCTTTGACACGTTGGAATATAATCCCTGGTCTTATAGGAGTTATTTTGACAATGACGTTGGTTATGGTAACTTCTATGGCATTAGCAAAAGAATATGAAAGTGGGACACATGAATTTATTTTAGCCACACCTGCAACTCCATTAGAAATAATACTGGGAAAAATGACTCCATATTTGTTAGTAGGATATATTCAAATATTAATTATAATTGTAGTTGGTTTTATACTTATGGGAGTTCCTATTAGAGGCAGTATATTTGCTCTTCTTATTGCTAGTTTTCCTTATATTGTAGCCAATTTATCTATGGGTTTATTAATTTCTACTGTAGCTAGAACTCAGATACAAGCATCGGTTTGTTCTGTCTTTTTTTTCTTGCCATCATTAATGCTTTCTGGGTTTTTCTTTCCTTTTAGAGGTATGCCCCAATGGGCTCAGTTAATTGGTGATTTATTACCATTGTCGCATTACCTAGTAATTGTAAGGGGAATTATGTTAAAAGGAGCAACCCTAATGCAAGTTATGCCATCAGTGTTATCTATTTTTATGTTTTCTGTGATTGCATTGTCTCTTGCAATAACAAGGTATAGAGGAACATTAGATTAATATTTATTGACCACAAAAACATGTGTCTTATAATCTTGATGTAGTTGATAAGTTACTTTTATACTCCCATTCAAAGTATCCTCCAAATAAAGGGTAGTATATTGCTAACATTATTTTTCTATTTTCTTGGTTAAATATTTGAGCATATCTTTCAAGTTGTAAGCTGTGTTTTTTTTGCTCAGACTCGTAAAAGCAAGAAATATCATCCATCGGAGATGATGTTGTTTTATAGTCAATTATCCAGCGCACATCATCGCTGTCAATGTGTGTTCTATCTATAATGTGCCTCTTTATAATAGAGTTTTCAACTGTAGCAACTGAATATTCATTTCTTGCATCTACATGTTTTATATCAAGAATATCTTGAAGCCTTTTGTCGTTAATACATTTTTCTAAAATATCTAATGTTTTTTCTTTGAAACTAAGTGCTTCATGTTTACTTATACCATGCTCTTTTAGCTCTACATATAAGTTTTTACAGATCACATTTAAGTTTAAGTGTTCTATCTCTATATTTAAATTGGCTATTTTTTCTATATAAGAGTGAATTATTTTTCCTAAAATAATTTTTTTATTGTCAGATAAAATATTGAATATAAGGGGTTGTGGCTTAGAGTTGGATATTATATTTTTATTTAATAACTTAAGTGTGTCTGTAGATAATATTTTACTTTCCATGCTAATGTCGTTGCTATGATCATCTAAAATATTTACCTGTTTTATTATGTCAATTTTAGTATTTTTATCATTTTTTATTAGGCCCCAGGTTTCTGCAAAAAAACTATTATTATTAATCTGTTCATCAATGTTTGCAGCTCCAATAATGTTAATTGACAATTTTGCCCTGGTTACAGCCACATATAAAACACGTAGATTTTCATTTTTTGTCTGAATCTTATCTAATTGCTTCAGGTAATTATGAATTTTAGAATTATCGTCTATATTTTTAGGTATTGGACCTAATACCAAGTCTAGCTCTTTGTTTATACTATTGTGCCAGTTAAGCAGCTTACTTTTGTTTGTATTTGGTTTTTCATTAAATGATGGTAGTATAACATGGTCAAATTCTAGACCTTTCGCTTTATGAATGGTTAGCAAATGGATGTGCTGGCCAGGAGTTGGTGTGGCTTTAACATAGCTGCTGGCTAAAAGCTGTTGCCATTTATACCAAGAGTTAGGCAGGCTATTATCTTGGTGCAGTGTGTTAAATAAACTATCAATAGTTGCGGCTATATTTTTATCTTTTATTAGTTCTGCGCCACCTAATTGTAACCATGTTTTTTCTAGGTGTCTTGCAGGGCAAGATGTGCCATATGATTTAACTGCATTAATTATAATCGGTAGCACATAGCTTAATCGTAGTTTACATTCTTTATCTATTTCAATGTCTTGTGTACTAATGATGCTGTATATTGATAATTTTTTATCATAATTAGCAATTGTATGTATTGTTTTGTTTGATAGGCCTATCCATGGTGATGATAGTAATGCAAGCCAGCTTATTTTATCTAGTGGGTTATTTAAAGCTAGGCTTAGGTTGGCAATATCTATTATTTCATATGTTTTGTGCAGCGGCTCCATATCTTGGGATATAACACTTATGCCGTTACTATTAAGTTCATGTGCCAATTGCTTTAAATGACTTCGTGACCTAGTTAAAACTGCAATACTTTGTTCTTTAACATTAATTATTTCTTTAACAATATCAACTATTACCTTGTTTTGGTGTGGTTTATCTTTTGGATCTAAAATTGTTAGTTTTACTTTTTCTTCATTTAAACTTTTAACAGCTATTGCTTCATTAAATGGAACGTTACCTGAGTTAGGCAAATAATTTTTATTAAATAATTGTGAAAAAACATTATTAACCCAGTTTACTACAGTAGCTGAACTTCTAAAGTTACAGCTTAGGTTTATGTAGTTAAGTTTTATATTCAACAGATTTTTATTTATTAAGCTTGTAAAAATAGCTACATCAGCTTGCCTAAATTTGTAGATGGATTGCATTGGGTCGCCAACAAAAAATAAAGTTTTATGATCGCTCTCTTCCCAGCAGATGATGAGTTTTTTTAGTAGATTTAGCTGAATTAGAGACGTATCTTGAAATTCATCTACTAGTATATGTTTTAAATTTTCGCTTGTTTTAAGACAGTGGTCCGATGGTTGTTCTTTACTTCCTAGGAGCTCATTACATTTTATCCCAACCTCTGTAAAGTCGCAGTTGTTTTTGTTTTTGAAAGTTATGCTAAGGTAAGCAACAGCGACAGGTAGTAGTGTTAATAATGATGAGAGTATTTTTGCTTGATCCTCAGTATAGTTGCTCGGTGGTGAGTTTCTTAGCATACAAAGTGCGGAAATAAAATTTTTGTTTATGCCTACCTCATAAAACATATTTTGCATTAATTCTTTTTGCTGCTTAAGCTTTTGCTTGTCATCCAAATTTTTTACTGAGCTAGGCGCAGTTATTCCTAAATCTTTAGTTGCAGTTTTTCTAACTTTATTTTGTTTTGTTAAAATTAAATTACAAAGATGAATCCAAGTGGATGTTTGTTTTAAACTTTCTGAGTCTAGTTTTATAGGATCTAGCTTTAAGCTTGATAAATATATATTAAGACAGGTTTCAATCTCAAAAATATTTTTCTCTGGTATCGTATTTATTGCATAGTTTACCATCTCTGTTGTTCTGTCTGTAAGATTTTTTTCTAATTTTTCCAGATTTTTTTTAGGGTCTGACTCAGATAAAACGTAAGGTAACCATATATCCCTTGTTTGAAGCAACTCGATTAGTAGGTCAATAAGTCTGTTATAGTTGTTATTTAGATATTCTAAAACTGTTATAATTGAATCTGACCAGGGTTTATCATTATAACTGGATAATAATTCTATAACAGCTTCTTCATACATTTCATATGGTTTTGAGTTTATTTTGTAATTAAACGAAGAAGCAGAGGAAACATTGCTTGTTTGTATAATGTTATTACATAACGCATCTATTGTCATGATTCTAATGCTGTTTGGGTTATTACGTAAATTTAATGATTTAGCTTTGTCTAGTTTATTTACTTCAAACGCAAGCTTTTCCTGCTCATTTAATTCATTTGAACAAGTGATATCTGATGTTTTATTTAATAACGATAAAACACGATCTCGCATTTCCTGCGCTGCTTTATTGGTAAAGGTGATTGCCAAAACTTCATCTGTAGAATCATCTATTGTAAGCAGAGATTTTAAATAACGCGAAATTAGGAGGTGAGTTTTCCCTGATCCTGCTGGGGCTTGTATAAGATAGGATTGTTCTATATTTAGTGCCTCTTCTCGTTTTTTGTAATCGTTAGGTTTATTCATTGCCTTGGTTCTCAGTAGGTTGCTCCCAAATCCTACATAATCTTTGATAAGTACATTTTATGCAGGTTGTGTTAGGTTTTTTTACAGTTAATGCTGTAGAGCCAGTCTGATATGATTTAACTATGGAAGTTATGCTGTCAAACCAGTATGTTTCCAGTTCACTCCAGTTTTCAAAGTAATCCTTATATTTCACTGAAATATCTGAAAATTGATATTCAGGAAGAGCTATACCTGAATAAATTACTTTAATGCTGTTAAGCTTTGCAAATGTTACTGCCGCTGCTTTATTTCTGTAACTTAAAGCATAAATAGGAAGTTGAGGGTCTGAAATTGTATCTCCAAACCAAGAGCTATGGTTGGCTTTTCCGGTTTTGTAATCTATTAAAATATAATTATGATCAACTTTGTCAATTCTATCTATTATGCCATTTATTTCTATATTATCTATTGTTATCGACAGTTTTTTCTCTAAAGAATCAACTGTGAAATTTGGGCGTTGTAACTCTATATTAATATATTCTAATATTATATTAAATATACTTTTTACTTCGGTTTTTATATAATTTTTATTTGCCGAAAATTTTTTATGATAGATGAATGTTGTTAGATGGTCCTTAATTATTTTGTGTAAATAATCATGGTTGTGAACCAGTAATTTTAATTCACTGGATGACCTATATTTATTATATATGCTTTGTAGTACATTGTGGATTACAATGCCCCTGTCTTTATTACTAATTCCTAATGCGGGTGCATCTTGATCTGATGCTTTTAACCGATACTTGGAAAATGCTCTAAAGTGGCAGGTTTGGTGCTCCTTAAGATGATAGGTTCCAATTCTATTTTCATTATTTGCTAGTGGTAGATGGTTGCTTTTTTGTCTAATTTGCAAATGTGGTCTTTTATTTCTGTTTGGATAGTAATTATAGTTAGTTGTGTTTAATTCTAGCTTATTGTTATCATTTAAGTACTTTGTAATAAAACTACTAGGATTTAGTCTAAGGCCAGAATCCTCACTATTATAGTTTAATACGGTGTTGCTTGTATTTGATGTTATTTGCTCTATTAGCCTTGTTGATACTTGAATTGCTTTATTATTCATTCCATATGCTATTTGATACTTATCACATATGCTAGGAGGTATAGCATTTGAAAATTGGTTTTTACATGGAAAGTTTTTCTCATCTAAATATGCATACCAAATATGTGTAAAATCTCTGTTTAGAGTTTCATTAATGTCTATGACCTGGATTTTTGCATTTGGATTGTCTTTTAACATTCTATAGTTGCTAATTAAAGAAGTAAATGTAGCCGTAATAGTTTCAATGTTATCGGGCTTATGATAATAACTATAATATTTAGTTTTGCCGGTAATTTCTTTAAATTTGTTGCAAGCAGTAAGATCCTCGTCATTATATGAGCATGGCCAGGATGCTATTTCAAGTAAGCTATTAAAGCTAATAAGCATTTCATGTAAGCTAAGTGTTTCCGGCAAGCTTGCTATACTTTCAAATAAATCAATAAGATTTTTGGTTATTACATTTGGCTTCTCATCCTCATAGCAATATAATTCATTAATAATTTTTTCAGTACTGATATAAACTTCATTTTTAGACTCTATATCTTTTAACTTTTCTAAGAGTTCTAGTTTAACTTCTAGATTTTCATTAAATAAATATGGGTTTTTAATAAGGGATATTATTGCCTCTATTTTTAGTTGTGGTTTTATTATTTCTAATAATAACAAAGTTGATTTAATTATCGGTTTATCTGAGATTTTATTATTACTGCATACTGATATATATTCTGTATCCTGGGATTTTACACCAATGAGATTGGATATGTTTCTCTTAATTTCAGTAATGTTTGTTTGTAAGTTGGGAATTGACAGGCATATTTTAGCATCTTTATTTAAGGTTTTAGTCCACTCTAAGAAATCATGTATTGCATGAAATCGATCTAAGCTTTTATGGTGAGATAACTTACTACTATATTTTTGATCGATATTAAGCGCGCTACCATATTTTGATATTTCCATATACAGGTTGTAGTACAGCGCTGGAATATCAGTAATACTGTCAAATATTATTTTATGCTTTAGTTTTATTGTTTTATTTTGTATTGCCTGTATAACTTCATTTGCTAGGCTGATATTATCAATTAAACCTTCTCTAAACAGGGCATTTTCGTACGCATTTAAATATTCTGCACAGGTTTTAGTGTCTGTTATATAGTGGTCTTTAATTGCGGCTTGAGGGATCATCATTAGTGTTAGTTGATTAAATGTTTGATTTAGGCTTTGCGCCAATTTAATAACTGTACCATGATCCATGGTCGGATTGTCATTTTTTATAATGCCCATTATGATTAGTGATTTTTGCTGTGGATTAACTATAGCTTTTCTATTTTTTAGAGTTTTATATTGATTTTGTAACCATGTAGAAATTTGAATGACATTTGGAGTTTCAAAAAAAGTGGGGCTGCCTATATTATTATTTTTTATTATATAATTCATATAATAATTGGCTTTATGTTGAGATAATGTTAACAGGCAATACTCTTCTGTGTTAATGAGCAGATTGGTTTTGTTTGTTGATTTTGTTTTTTGCTGTTTCTCTATCTCTTCCATCTTTCTATCATGTTGTTAATAAACGTATTTTTTATGTGTGTGCAATAATTGCGCAAAGTGTTTTTAGGTCCTGTTTTATCGGTGTTTCGACGTGTAAAAACATTGTTATTAACAAAGTTATCCACATTTTCTGTGGGTAAAATTATCTCCATTTCAAAACAACCACTTATAAGATTCTACCCTTTTGTGGGGCATAGTAAAATAAAAAAATAAACCGCGGTATTATTTTTTTTCTTTTGGAAATTTTACTTCAATTATAAGCCCGTTTTTTTCGCTTTCATTGTCTTTTACGGATATATGCGCATTATGTATATCTGCTATTTGCTTTACAATACTAAGCCCTAAACCGCTGCCTGTTGCCTTGGAACCAATAACTCTGAAGAACCTTTCGAATATTCTATTCTTTAGCTCTTGAGGCACCCCTGGCCCATTATCACTTATATTTAAAACAACTTCTTTTTTCACTGTGTAGATATTTATGCTTACTGTACCGCCGTTTTGAGTGTATTTTACGGAATTATCGACTAAGTTTCTAATTAATATAGCTATTGCAGTATGATTACCATTGATTGAATATTCATTTTTATCGCCATTTAACTCAATGTTTATGTTTTTCTTTAATGCAGCAGGCACTATGTCTGCTATGACCTCGCGTGATAATGAGATTAAGTTTATTTTTGTTTTATCAGAAATTGTTGATTCTGGTACCATTCTGCTTAAAACAAGGAGTTGATTAATTACATGTGTACTCCTTTCTACAGATAACATTAGCTTGTTAATTGCCTGTCTTCTAGTGTCTTCACTTTTTGCTTGAAGTGCAACTTGTGCTTGTGCACTTATTGCCGCTAGTGGGGTTTTTAATTCATGTGCAGCGTCTGAGGCAAATCTTTTTTCTCGGAAGAATGCGTCAGAAAGTCTATCAAAAAGCCTATTTAGCTCTTTTATTAGTGGTGATATTTCAATAGGTACGTTTGTTAATGGTAGTGGTGTTAGTCTGTTTCTGTTTCTTCCTTTTAGCTCTTGTGTGGTTGTGGATATGCTTTGTAGTCCTCTGCCGACAATAAACCAAATTAACATCCCTAAGAATGGATATATTATTATCATTATAGTTATTGAGTCTTCAGTTATTTTTTTCTCTAGTATGATTCTGAAATCATGGCGCTGCATTACAGTAATAAATATTTTTTTTTCATTATCAACAATAGAAAATGTTCGCCATGGCTTCCCGCTGTGCCACACCATGTCAAAGCCTGTTGATTTACTGTGTATATTTATTTTTGGTGCCGCATACGAATGAAGTATCATTTCATCTTCATTGTTCCATACCTGAAACTGTATGCTTTTAAGAAGTGTATTTAGTGTTTTTACTTGTTGGTTGATGTCATAGTTTATATTTGCAATAAAATTTGGTGCTTGATCTATATTTTCTTGTATTTCTTGTATTTCATCTGGGTTAGATTCTTCATCTAAGAATGCTTGGATGGTATATGCAGATAATGTAAGTTGTGAATCTAGATGTGTCTGGAATTCTTTGTGCTCTAAAAAAACATTTCCAATTATAGCCAGCGTTGTAGATAAGGTTACGCTGAGAAGTAGATTTGCTAAAAGGAATGTGCGTATTGATGTGATCATTCTGATTCTTCGATTATATATCCAACACCACGTATGGTTCGTAACATAATACTGTTACCTATTTTTTTTCTAAGGTTATGAATGTGGACTTCAATAGCATTGCTATCTACGTCATCTCCCCAACCATAAATTGATTGCGACAAAATATCTCTTGAAACCACTTTCCCTGGATTTTCTAAAAGTTTATGCATTAAAGAAAATTCGCGGCGTGATAGAGGCATATTTATTTCGTTTATGTACATTTTGTGGGAGGCAGTGTCTAATTTCACATTGCCTATCATTATTTCAGAATTTATGGAAGAATTTACACGTCTTTGGCACGCGCGTAGCCTAGCGCAGAGTTCCTGTAGTTCGAAAGGTTTTGTTAGGTAATCGTCAGCACCAGCATCCAAGCCGGCGACCCTATCTTCAATTGTGTCTTTAGCGGTTAATATAATTACCGGTGTGTTTATTTTATTTTGCCTTAAATGTTTCAGAACTTCTATCCCGGATTTCTTTGGCAGTCCTAAATCTAAAACAATTATGTCAAAGTGTTCGTGCTTTGTTGCTTTAACTGCAGATAGGCCGTCTTGTAACCAGTCCACGGTGTAGTTGTTTTCTTTTAGGCCTGTTGCAATACCGTCACCAAGCAGCTGGTCATCTTCTACTAGTAATATCCTCATAACTATTCTCTGTTTTCAGACTCCTACAAGTATAGCATTCTTCGTGAAAAAATGTAATGTTTTTAATGTGGCTAACTTTTTTATATGTTTTTTTATTTTTTGTTTGTTTGAGTTTCCAGATGCGTTAATTATTAATGATTTAATTGCATAAATTTACCAATGAAGTTTAATTCTTAATTTTTTTGCATAAAAAGCAATATTCTTTTTGTTAAATTGGGGTAATTGAATTATTATATAAGAGTGTTACTGTTTGCAAGGAGACGGCATTGAACAACGTTAGCGCTAAGCGCCAAAAAATAATCAAAAGTGTTATTGAACATGCTAAAAAAATACTTGATGTTAAAAAAGAACAAGCTTTTCTTGGTTTTATAGACGAGTACTATCGGAACTTTTCACTCGAAGATATTCAGTCTAAGAATGAAGAGAACTTATTCGGTGCAGCTATATCACACTGGAGATTGGCTCAAAAAAAGAAACCGTTACAAAAAAAGGTTGATGTTTTTAACCCCAATATAGAGCACTATGGCTGGGAGTCATCACATACAGTTATTCACTTGGTAACTGATGACATGCCCTTTATGGTGGACTCAATTAAAATGGAACTAACCCGTTTAGGTTGTAATCTACATGTTATTGCTAACCTTGCTGGGGTAGTGGTTGATAGGGATGAGGCTGGAAATATAAAAAAAATAAATGCAAATAAAGGAGGCAAGGAAGCTTTTCTTGTGTTTTTTGTTAGTAAATTAAGTGAAAAAGAAGAGCTTGAGGAAGTAAGAAATGCTGTCTGCTCGGTTGTTGATGATGTTGAAGTGTGTGTTGGTGATTGGCAGGCCATGAAAAATAGTATGCAGGAGTCTATCAATGAAATTTCACAATTAAAGTCAGGGTTTGATATTGATGATGTTTCTGAAACAAAGAAGTTTTTAGAATGGCTGCTAGAATATTTTACATTTATGGGGTGTCGTCAATATGATACAAAGGGATCTGGTAGCAAGAAAGGTCTGTACTTGGTTCAAGGGTCTAGTCTTGGTGTATTAAGAGATGACTCTAATAGTAAGGTAACTAGGCTTTACTCTGAGTTACCGCCAGATACACAAAAAATGGCTTTGTCAAAACAAGTTCTGATGATCTCAAAAACAAATACTCAATCTACAATACATAGGCCTGTTTATACGGACGTAATTGGTATTAAAAAGTTTGATAACACAGGTAAGGTTATCGGTGAAAAAAGATTCATAGGTTTATTTACATCTGATGCCTATGATAGTGATCCAAGCAAAATTCCAATTTTAAGAAAGAAAGTAAAGGATGTAATTGGTTTGTCTGGTTTTGAGCACAATATACATTCATATAAAAGATTGCTGCATATCCTGAAAAATTTACCTCGGGATGAGCTATTCCAAATTTCTCCTTCTGATTTGTGCTCTATGGCGCTTGGAATCTTGGAAATTCAAGATAAGCGTAAAATAAAACTGTTTGTAAGAAGGGATATTTTCAACAGATTTATTTCCTGCCTAGTTTATATTCCTCGAGATAATTTTAATACTGAGCTTCGAATACAGGTACAAGATATCCTACTTGAAGAGTTTGATGGTTTAGAGGTAACTGCTACCCCATCATTTTCTGAGTCACCATTAGCTAGGGTCCATTTTATTATCAGAGTCGATTCACAAAACTTTAAAGATTATAATTATGATGAAATAGAGCAAAAGATTATAAAGATAGCTCGTTCATGGAGGGATGAGCTGTTAGAGAAACTGTTAGACAAGTATGGTGATCATGACGGCATAAAATACTACAATATGTATGCTAGGGCTTTTTCTGCAGGTTACAGGGATTCATACACCCCTGTGGTTGGGGCTAGTGATTTGAATTATATTAATAATTTATCTTGCACGTCTGATTTGCAAATATCTGTATATAGGCCTGCCACAGTATCGAATAACTGTTTGGCTATAAAAATATTTCAAATGAATAAGCCAATAGCTTTGGCTGATGCTATGCATATACTTGAAAACATGAACTTAAAAGTAATTACAGAAAAATCATTTGAAGTTAAAACTAACACTAGGCATACGGTATGGGTGAGTGATTTTGAAATGAAATACGTTTCAGGTCATGAAATAAACATAGACGATTTAGATGAAAAGTTCCAAGATAGTTTTAGAAAGATATGGAATGGCGAGGCTGAAAACGATAAGTTTAACGCTATGATCATAGATGCCAACCTTGATTGGTTTCAAATATCGATGTTGAGAGCTTACGCAAGATATTTTCGCCAGATTGGATTTAATTTTAGTGAAAACTATATTCAACAGACACTGCTGAACAATACAGAGGTTTTTAAAAAAATCGTCTTAATGTTTGAAATGAGGTTTGACCCAGTAAATGAAAATATAGCTGGTAATCAGGTGCAAATGTTACATGATGAAGTACTGAATGACCTTGAAAAAATAGTTAATATAGATGATGATCGGATTATTAGGAAATATGTTGAGGTTATTTTAGCAACTGACCGGACAAACTACTTCCAAGTTCATAAACAAGAAGAGATTAAGACTTTAGTTCTTAAGTTGGCGCCGCACAGAATAACAGAAATGCCTCTGCCTAGGCCTAAGCATGAAACCTTTATATATTCACCTCGCTTTGAAGGTTTGCATTTGCGTTT
>Ga0066610_10000741_pt1 | contig 22014 bp, 12 predicted proteins | sample SaaInlV_DNA_165m_FD_60375 | JGI IMG/M metagenome (GOLD analysis project Ga0066610, IMG submission 60375) | Marine microbial communities from expanding oxygen minimum zones in the Saanich Inlet - SI075_LV_DNA_165m | ecosystem: Environmental > Aquatic > Marine > Unclassified | place: British... | reverse complement strand
TTTTTTTTTTTTTTTTTTTTTTTTTTTGTAAAAGAGTATTTTGGATTTTTTTTACTCTTTTTTTTTTTTTTTTTTTCAAATTCCCAAAATATTTTTCAGAAAAAAAAAAAAAAGTAAAAAGAATTCAGTCTCTATTATATTATGTTAATGGACTGTTTTATTAGAATATATTTATTTGATATTGTCGGGGTGAAATATATGAATTTTAATTCATTTTCTCAGATATCAAGGCAAATAGTTTAGGTTTTGTGAAATTCTTATGAGATTCATCATAATATGTGATGTTAAACAGCTTGCACATATTTACCAAATCATCGGATTTGTAGCTACCGACTGATTTCAATGGTTTTGATGGATTTTCGACGTAATAATACTTGTCTTTGACTTCATTGATTTTTCCAATACTTACGTTTTTCTCGCATTTAATATCTCGTTCGGATTTCATGTGAATAATCGATGTGGGTTCATCATCGTCTGTATGGAAATGATAATATATATTGTTACAGCAAATCATAACATTAATATGATTATATAGACAAAACGCATGTAGACTTGAAAGGTCCAATTTTTTGTCATTCGCCAAATTTCCTTCTACATCATTGACCTTCAGTTTCATCTCCTTCAATAGTCCACGATTGCTCCTTATTTGTTCAATCAGATCTATCTTCATCTTCTTTTCGATTTGGAAATGTTTATTATCTACTGTAAAATAGGTTTCTTTGTCATGAAGACAAATATAAAAGCACCAAAATAGTTTGTCGAATTCACGAATAAAAATCAGATTAAAATCACGAGGAGGCTTATTATCGTATTTATCCTGCTTTGCTTTCATTTTATCTACTATTTTTAGAGTATCATCCTTTACATTGAATTCATTATACACTTCGGGAGTTATCATATATTTTTCAAATTCGGATAAAAAAGAAATATATGATACATTGTTTTTGGGGGTTGACTCGGTCCTTGGTTTGTTCTGAGATTTATTTCGGTAATTGTTTGATGAGTTATACATTTATATTGCATACTGTATGCTACTGTCTTTATTCTGTTTTTTAGTTTGTTTAACAGACTTAGTCTTTGTGGCTGATATTTTTGTACCAGTTGAGCTATTACTTGTGTCGAAGAAACTTTCTTGAAATTCCTGCTTGATTATTTCCATCTCTTCTAATGTGGAATCTTGTTCCTTGAAATAACCAAGTTTTTTTTCGATTTCTTCTATAATTTCACCGGTTACTATAGACAAATTAATAAACACGCCGTTTTTATTTTCAGTTGCTGATATATCTTTGCTTAAAAAAACCTTTAGAACTTCAATCTGTCTTGGTTTATTTAACAGTTCTATTTCTTCTTTAATCCTTACTAATTGACTGCTCATTATAAATATCTACATATTTGTGTTTATGTGCTTATTTTACTAAAGATATTTTTTGACTTGGTTTATTATAGTTTGTATTATATTTTTTAGTTGGTCCCAAAAGTTCAGCAATAATGGTAATATATTTATCATTTAGTTCGAATCTTTGTCCAATTACACGGACACTAATTGTATCATTTTCGCTAATATCATTATAATATTTATTTTCTATATGATGATCGCGAGCAATAAATATAACTACAGGAGATGTTTCATTTTCATCAGCCGAAACATTAATTTCGGCTCTAATTCCTGCTTTTGTAATATTCTTGGCAATACATTCTACTTTCATTCCCTCTACCGGCAAACAAACGTCGCATTCAAATACTGCATCGAATATAATATTGGTTCCATTAGTAATTCGCCCACTTGAATAATTAATGATAGCAACCGATCTGGGTTTAATGTATCCTTCGGTAATACATTTGCCTTCAATATCGTAGCTAATTTTTTTTTCAATAATTTCCTTCAAATTGCCTCCAATATTGTTAATATTAAGGATTACCTTTTTACTGATGATGGAACGATGATATACATCTTGTAGTTTATTTTGTCTTCCTGTAGGATGGTCCATGAATATAGTATAGTAAAATATATTATATTTATGTCATTTCAATTTTTATTCTTATTTTTTAATTCAATAAATTTTATCATGTCTGGATCGACAAACCAGATGTTGTTATTTTTACCTTTATAATTATAATAACGTATGATAAATTCCAAGAATACACATAGATATGGTGCTGTTTTTAATTTTGTATTAAGCTTATTAAATTTGTCATGTCCAACAATAATATTCAATTGCTTAATAACTGCTGATTTACCATCTGTAACACATCGTCGACCCTTATTTCTTTTCGCCGACATATCCAGCGTTTTAAAAATATTGTTGCTTTTATTTATTTCAATATATCCAATGAGATTATTCAACGATGCGAAGTTTTTTTCATACAAGCTAACTGAATGTTTCTGAAACGCCTCTTTATCTATATACTCAGCACTTTGCCAGTTATTTATATTATTCACAAACAAAGTATTCTTATTGTCATTGTTCGTTAATATAATACCTTCGCGATGCGTACCATCACTCTTTTCAAAGTGTATGATTTTTCGCTCTACATATAACTTAAGTTGGACCTCAAATGGAGAAAGAGACTCTCTTGAATATAAATGGTTGAATAATAATAACTTATGGTCGTATGAAATGTAATCGAGTAAATGGTCTATTAGTACATGTTGCAATAAATCAGTGTCTATGTCTTCGTCTGACACTAATTCATTGTACACACTACTTACAAATGCGCTTTTATCATTATCGCCACGTTTAATAGAAATAGGACTATTATATTTATTGTATAAATCCTCCAATGTCCGAATAAATGTTGTAAGATCCTCTTCATTATGGAATATCGATGTATCGGGTACATCTGACTCGTGTGTATCTGGTTCCTTTATATCTATCTCTAATTTATCATTACTTGCAATATGCTTACTCATTTTGATCATCAATTTCTCTCTTTTATAATCCGCTGGTCTGGTTCTATCAAAGCTTGAAATGTGCTTATTTTTAAAGCCGAGTGGCTGAAACAATAGGTAATCCTCTATTTGAATAATATTACCAGGATTATTATATGTATCTGATACCATAATGTTTTTATCCTCAATCATAGATTGAATCGCGTAATTAATATGCTCGATTGGATATATTTTTATTACATTAATACTTTTGATTAAATCTATCTTCTTGAAAAAATAGTTATCGACGAATAAATCGCGAATACGTTGAATAATTTTGTCACTATTATAATTCAAAAATGTTTCATCGTAGGTTGATGTATTTAATTGAAATTGACCACCCACTGCTGAATCCGGTTTACAAGTAAAGGAACACGATTCCAAATAATCACATATAGCGGAATATGGTTTATCTCCAACAGAATAGTCTATCTTTTGACCATTCGATAATTGAATACTAATAGTAGTATTCATGTTTTCCTCCGTAAAATTTGTCTGTTGTTGATTTAATATACAATCCACAGCACTCTCTTTTAATACACGCGTGACATTTCCTATTTGAAGTGCCTTCATCTCTGCAACGCGATGTACATACATATCAGCCGCCTCATCCTCTACAATAGTCAGTAATGTTCCATGAATGAATATACGAGCATTACGTTGAACAAAAGGCAAGGCGCAATGACTCTTCAGTCTAATTCCTCGCCCTATAATTTGTTCGGTTCTATTTGTATTATACCATGGATCCAATATATGTATATCACGAATGTTCTTAAAATCTAAGCCTTCCGAACCTGCGCGAGAAATAAGAGCCACTTTGATCATGGCTCCATCTTTATTTTTCTTGTCCACAATAGCATTCACTTCCTGCATGTTATTCGGCGACAAATTCTTCTCACCTGATATGATAATATACTTGGGTGTAGGACCCTCCATTTTCTTACTTGGTGCCTCTTTAAATAGTGATTTTACCTCGCCATATCTTCTGAATCCCAACTCCTCCAGAGCCAAAGCTAAGGGAATAATACCTCCGTCAATATATTGTGAATAAATAATACTGATTCCTGATGTATTTTGTACATTGTCAACTACTGAACCAATCTTAGAACTATATTTATGAATTTGGTCTGGAGAGAAAATACGACCAAAATTCGCCAGTGTACCGGGATCATACTCGAAATCACACTTCTCACTCTTCGTATCAGTAAATGTCATCACACGACGTAGTCCACCTTTACCAATGAGTTCATGAGTGGATGTCCCTTTACTCAATCGTGTGAAATCTTTGAGTGGGTATGTCATATTCAGCGCTTCTATCGGATATTGTAGTTCGTTATAACCGAATGTATCCATATTTTCAAATGTTTTCTTCAATCCTGCAGCGGAATTCTTCTTTAAATTATTAATAATGTAATAATATACTTCCTCTTGGAAGCTACCGATTTTATTACTGAATATATCCAATTTTTCTAATGGTTGAATGATACCTTTGCCATTTAATGCCTTTGTAGGATATCGACCATTTAATATAGACTTATCGGGTGCGAATTGTGTGGGAAATATGCGATAAGGAAAAGTAAACGGGTTCTCTCCACGAACAAAAGATATATATCCAGTCATCTTTCTTATAAGTGTCTGTTTTCCTACTTCGGCACCATCCTTACCGAGTTTGAAATTTCCCTGTTTGTCGAATATATCTTTTATATCGACAGGTGGTCTTTTGTCGTTTACATTCATCAGATTCAATAACCAAACAATTTCCTTGTAATTGTTAAACATGGGAGTAGCTGAAAGAAGTAATAGACGCATATTTGAAGCAACTTCAGCTAATTTGGTTAATGCCTGAGCAACACGCTTATTATCTACAGATGTCTCTTCCGTAATGCGAATATTATGAACTTCATCAATGACTACGAGACGATTGTTGAAAAGTTTTTGAATTTGTTCGTTCTGATAATTTTTTACTTGTCCCTCCGACATGGATACCGCGTTAACTGGGGTTAATTTATTCGTCACCCATGTATTGAATTCTCTATATCCTAAAAATAAATAGGAGCCCGCAATGATTCGCCGTATCTGAGAAACAATCTTCCTTCTGTCCATATTTTTCATGTTTGTCGGGTTCACTTCGCGTAATAACTTGTATCCGACACACGTGTTCATTTTCCAAAATCCGTTTTCCAGTTCCAACTTAGATTCATCGAATAGCTGCATTTTAAAATTATCTTGAACATTTGGAGAAGCAACTACAAGAATTCGCTGAGATACGCCCAACTGGTTTAAGTATTCACGCATTTCTTCAGCAATTGTAATCGCCGAACATGTTTTTCCTGTACCCAAGCCATGATATAATAGTAAACTGTTGTATGGCGTATTAAATGAGAGGAAATTTCGGACAAACAACTGATGAGGCGCCAACTCGAAATCAGATTTACACATCTTCTCAGCTTGCTCTTCAATAGTCATTTCTGTGTCGATATGACCATCGTATTGTGTTTCACTAAATTCCTTTTTTTGTGCGATTTTTACATTAAAATTGGGGTCATCCACATGAGGATACAAAAAATCATACTTACTGTCTGTATATACTTCAGGTTTTTTACTTCTATTTGATATTACAGTAGATGTCATTACTATATATAAAGTTAATATATTCTATAATTGGTAATAACCTTATTTACCTTGTTAAACATTTCTATTTTTTCTAAATTATAATCGCGAATATGCTCAATACACTCATTATATGACATCCACTTAGCCGCTCCTATTTCACATCTCTGATAATGAGTCGGTTCTACTGTATTATCTCCGAAAAATATTGACAAATAATATTTGTGTCTATAAGATTTGTAATTAGACCCAGTAAATGTTTCTTCATATGGTAGCAAATTATTCACTATCTTGATATTATCTCTACTGTAACCAGTCTCTTCTTCCCATTCACGAATTGCACAGTCGTAATCACGTTCCTGAAAATTGCGCCTACCCTTAGGAAATCCCCATTCGGCTTCCTTCCAATTTGTTGTAGATTCACTAATTAATTGCTCTAAATTGTATACTTCTCCATTCATCATGACTCCAGTTTTTAATGTCATAAATTTATCCTTAGATGAATGTTCTTCATTTCTATATTGAATTCCTACAGTGTCACCCCATAGTTTTCCCCATAGATCAGTAAATGTAAATGTAGTAAGATTTTTTTTCTCGTCAATTGTCATTTCATTGAGCAAATTCATGATATGAAATTTACTGCTAATATTGTATTTTCCTCTAAGAAAATCAATATACCCAAGTGTATCCTTTCTACGAACAAGTAGATATTCTAATCCAGCTGTGGACGATCTAACTGTAATCACACCAATGCTTGTAATTGGCATTTTACATTGATGATATAAATGCCCCCCTTTTCCACAATTATTACAGAATGTAAATCCTTTATTTACATGCCCCGTATGTCCCACAGTAGTATTATCGTTATTTATATAATGATTATTATGATTATTATGATTATTAATAAAAGATTCTTTCATGGCATTATTACAATTCATTCGATAGATAATATAACCAATATGTTTTTATATTATTTAGAATAACAACATCTATTGTGTTCGAATCATAAGAACAATTATATCATGATATTATAATTATAATTATGGAATTAGATCCAACTGTATGGGGACCACACTATTGGTTTATGTTGCATACTACGGCATTAACTTATCCAATACATCCGAACGCAACCACAAAGAAAAAATATTACGATTTCATTTACAATCTACCCCTCTTTATACCACACAGAAATATTAGTAATGCTTTTGCAGATGTATTAGATAAATACCCCCTAACGCCTTACTTAGATAATAAAAAATCCTTCATGAAGTGGATGCATTTCGTACACAATCACATTAATAAAACGCAAGGTAAACCACCTATGGAATATTATGAAGCAATTGACAAGTATTATGTTCATTATAAACCCAAACATATAGTTGATGTAGATACCGTCCACTTTCGCAACAAATTAGTGTATATAGGATTGATTGTCTTGTTATTATGCGTTGCCAACTATTTTTATGATTCATAAATATTTTATTATAAAAGGATAGTTTATATAACTTGTAAATGAAATTCGAATTATTAATAATTGCGTGTACAGCCTTTTTAGCATTTAATACATATTATGATGGATATTACCTTAAATTAGCACTATCGTGGAAAAAATATTATCTGATTGCTACTTATGTATTTATGGGACTGTGCGCCTATTTGTTTATAAAGCGCAATCCAAATGATACACATAGTATAGTAGCTCATGCAAATAATATTATCAAATATATGCCGATTGATAAAGAATCTATGGACTTATTGACTCCCGTGTTAGATTTCACAAAGGCAAGTAATGTTATGCCACAACAACAAGGCGGTATACCACATCAACAGTACCAACAAACCCCTCAATTTAAACGCATGATGAATTCCGGATCGAACGCACAACCCGATAACAAAGCAACCAAACGGTCAGTCAGTGAAACAAAAAAGAAATTCGTGGCTTCTCAACAACATTGGAAATGTGGCAATTGCCATATTCAATTGCCTGCATGGTTTGAAGTGGATCATAAAGTAAAATTGGAGCACGGTGGTTCGAATCATATTTCAAATCTGGTTGCTCTGTGCCGCGATTGTCATGGAAAAAAAACGACGATGGAAAACCTATAATGGAATAGTATCATTTATTAGCCATTTTCTTAATTTAATTTCTATCAAATTTATATACAACATAAAAAATGAAAACGATCAGTATTTTATATTTCATACTTCTCATATATCTGATTTTAGTAGCTTATTTGGCATTCTATGACCCATCCAGTCCTTTCTATGAATTCATTGATTCTATTTTTAATTCGCACAAAATAATGAATATCATTAAACGTAATAAAAATTACTACTATCTGATATCTGGAATCGTAGGAGCTATTTTAGTAGGACTGTATTTTACTAAGGGGGAACTATTAGAAGGCATTATACCCGGCATAATGGTTCTATATGTGTCATCTATAGTGTTCATAGCATTTTATAATCCAGACAATGTATTTTACCAATTTATGAACAAAGTATTCAATACACAGACTATACCCAATTGGACCGAAGATAATAAAGGATTATATCAGATTATTACAATATCTACTGGATTTATACTTGCTATATCTATTTATTTCGTGAGAAGGCGAGCTACATTAAATGTTAATGAGTCGGCAGGTGACAATAGTCTTATTGGATTTCTCTCCAAAATAATAGGCGTCATTGTATTCTTTGTACTGATTGTTTTATTTATTTATGGTCTGGAGTATTTTATTACTACAGTTCCATCAAGTACAATTGTATCGCTCATCATTATTGCATTGTTGTTTTTCGTTATTATCGCGCTTCTTGTATCTGTATTCTATAAAAAACCAACCAATTTGAATGTGAACGATAATTCTGTTGGAGGGCTCTTGAAAAATTGCGCCCTGCTTATTCCATGTCTATTGATTGACTTGGTAGATTACATTAAATATGAACACAGCATTACGACTCGATCCTCTACTATTTTATTTATTACCATGTCTGGTATTATCGCCACGTATTTTGTTCAACCATATATATTATCCTATCTGTACGATATTAAAGGGACTCAACTGATAGAACAACCCATATATACAAACGTATATACGTCTTTAGGTTCGTTCGAAGAATTATCAGGAATTATCACAAAGAACAATGAAACCAAATATGATTATAAATATAGTTTATCATTCTGGTTTTATGTAAATCCGCAAACTCCTGCAACAAATGGCAATTATAGCAAATATACCTCTATTCTAAACTATGGAAATAAGCCAAATATTTTATACAAGGCAGATGATAACAAAGTTATGATTAAAATGACACAAGGTCACAATACAGAAGTGAAAATATTTGTTGATAAAAAACTACCTCTTCAAAAATGGAATCACTTTGTAGTAAACTATGACGGAGGAACTTTAGATGTATTTTTGAATAATGAACTGGTTGGGTCAAAAATTGAAGTTGTGCCATATATGACACATGACGTGATTACCAGTGGAGAAGTAAATGGTATATATGGCGGCATATGCAATGTAAAATATTTTGGACGCACATTATTGAAGCATGATATTGAGAAATTATACAGTTCGCTTAAAAGCAAAAGCCCTCCATTAATTTAGAAAATTTCTAATGATATAATATATCATGGACTTTAAAACAATTATATTGGCTATTGTTGTTATATTACTACTCTATTTCGTAATTCGATATATGACAGTCTCCGGAAGTTTATCTGGTTTAGAAAATGCAAAAGAAGCTATTCGTATTAATAAAGACGATCTTGAATCAAGTGATTCAAGTCCTGCATCTAATTTTACGTACTCAATTTGGTTTAACATTGATACATGGAACTATAGATATGGTCAACCTAAAATATTATTCGGTAGATTGGATACTAATCAGGAACCGTGTCCATCAGTTACTTTAGGCGCAATGCAAAATGATTTGACCATTGCTCTTGCATGCTATCCTGGACCAGATAATACTGATTCAGCTGTTTCATCTGAAATTCACAAATGTCGCATCCAAAATGTACCTATCCAAAAGTGGACACACATTCTTATGAGTGTATACGGAAAATCTCTTGATGTATACATTGACGGAAAATTAGTTCGCACATGTATATTGCCTGGTGTTGCAAAGGTAGATAAATCATCTGATGTGTATATCACACCGGTAGGTGGATTTTCGGGTAGTACTGCTAAATTTCAGTATTTCGACAATGCTACTAATCCTCAAGAGGCTTGGAATATTTATGCAGCCGGATGGAGCAGTGGATTAAGTTTGTTCGATAAATACAAGGTAGTTGTATCATTTTACGATGACAATAAGAAAGAAGGTGAAATAGAATTTTAATTAATAGTAACCATTAAACAATAAATTCTTATCTATTAATATTATAATAGATATGAATAATTTAGGATTAGGTAATATATCAGGAACATCTGGTCCCTCTGCAAATTTTGGATCAAAAGAATTCATGGAGTCCAATAGTTTAGTAGCAAAAGTAGCGTTTTTACTATTGGTAGTAGTTTTATTTGTTATTGCTCTCCGTGCATTAACATTCATAGCTGGATATTTCGTACAGACTACAGGAAGTCCTCATATGATTGATGGTATGATTGATGCGAAACAAATGAAAGTCATTGAAGTCGACCCCAATATTAAGGGCGCCAAACCTATTTCCAGGTCGGTGAATGAAAATGGTGGGTTAGAATTTACATGGTCCACATGGCTATTTGTGGATGACCTCGACTACATGAAGGGTAGTTATAAACACGTTTTCCATAAAGGAAATGATGACTTCAAGACCACAGGCGATTTCAAAGGATTAAATTATCCCAATAATGCTCCTGGACTTTACTTTACACCAAAAGGAAACAATATGGTGGTTGTATTGAATACATTCAATGATATTGTAGAACGTATTACAATTGAAAATATCCCAATGAATAAGTGGTATAATGTGACTATTCGGGTAGAAAGTCAGAATGTTGATATCTATGTCAATGGAACCATTGTGAATCGTCATATATTAAAGGACGTGGTTCGCCAGAATTACGACAAAGTATACATGTCCATGAATGGTGGATTTTCAGGATACACCTCTGATTTATGGTACTACGACTACGCCTTGTCTACGAGCGAATTACAAGCATTGGTCGACAAAGGACCTAATATGACATTATTAGGAGATTCTATGATGGATGGTGTGCCCAAATACTTCTCATTGCGCTGGTTTTTTAGAAACGTCGGTGCTGTGGACAGTGGTTTCGGTGGAATCTAATAATTTACTTTATAATATTATTATAATATAAATTATATAAGCACTATCATGACATCATTATCATCTACATCAATTAACGAAAAGACTACGCATACATTTACATTGACAGATACAAATACTGGGTCAAATTTGTACTATCATTTTTATATTGATACTGATAGTGCTGACTATGGTACAATCACCAGCTTCAATGGGCTGACTAAACAATTTACGTTTGATCAATCAAGCAACATAACTTTTAGTAGTACTGTTACTAATGTTACTCAAACCATTTCATATAAAATATACGATGATTATCCTACAGTTAGTAATCTCGTTGCTGATTCTAATAACAATACTACCCACACCATTACGTTTATAATTAACAATGTTAATAATCCACCGAGCGCGTATATACAAATTATAGATAACACAAATAATAATACTATTTATGTCAATAGTAGTGGAGTTGTTGATACAAGTGCTGAGCAAAATTTCACTTTAAAAGCATATATTAATGGAATAACCGACGCAGATATTAATAGTACTGGAAATGCGATTACATCCGTAACAGGTGGCGCATATCAATGGTGGAAATCAACGAACAGTATTGTCAATGAACTAACGATGAGCAATTATGATAGCTATACTAAAATTGATGGGCAAACGGGACAAACATTGGTTGTTATACAGGATCTGACTGGATTTTTCCTATATGTTACGTATAAATATAATGATGGATCCAATGATAACATTGCGTATTCTGGAAAAACAAACGCAATTGTAAATATGAACGATACCCCAGCAGGAACTTTTAATATTATTGCTACACAGTTGTATAAATATTTTATAGTGGGCCAAACATCTAATACGTTGCATGTTACAAATGCTATTACGGATGTTGATGTATCTGAAACTAATACTGTCGCAAATACTTCGAATATTAATGCTGGATATAAATGGTATAGAGGTTCTACTGAAATAACCGGTGCTACAAATTCAAATTATACGGTTGTTGATAGTGATAAAGATACACAGGTCAGCGTAAGATATACATATACGGACAGCTATAATCGAGAGACAATAATAGAACATAATGGTACTAATATACGAGCAAAAACACCTACAGTTCTTAAAGCATTTACTATTACTGCCACTATTGGTACTGCGTATACTCACGCATTATCAGATGTACAAATTGTTGATGTAGATGGCAGCACCCCATTAGATATTTCATTAGTTTATGTACCTGGTTCAAATAATTCTTGGTTAAGTCTTTCCAAGAATAATACTAATAATATTTATACGCTAACCGGAACTCCGGTCAATACAAATACGGTTGGAGTCAATCAGTTTACGCTACAATTTAAAAAATCAGGCCTATTAGCATACACCTTTGATTTTACTATTAGTGTAGGAGCCTCTTCTAATATTCCAAGTTTAATATCTATAGCAGGTGACATGTCAGTTCCATTAAATAATGTGAATACAATTGTACATACAGTAAAAAATTTTGTATCTAATAGTATTAGCCAAGTAAACTCCACATTTGGTCCGATTCAATCAAGTAAAATGTTTACAAATACTTTAATCGTTAGCGATATAAATATTTATTATAATAGCACTGACACAAAATATGAATCTACTAAAATGAAACTAACCTTTCCTTCACCATCGCCTTCATGGTTAAGTTATAGTATAAATCGTAGTGAAACCGTTGCCTTAAACACTGGGTTAGGTATATCAGACGGAAATATATTTGGTAATATCACAGGTGGTTATTACTTTTCTACAAATACAGCACCCAATACAAATGTTGCCGCGCCATATAAATGGGTGTTTAATTTGACGGGAACACCTCCTGATACAAATTTACAAACATATACTGTTGTTACCAATTTATCGGATGTGAATGGATCATCGACAGTTCCATTCAATTTTTATTTAATTGTGGAAAATTTCCGCTATTTTTTACCAGACAATATTTCAACACCGGTTCAAGGTTTTCAGTTTGAGAAATTTATGTTTGTTACCAGTTCTAAAAGTCAAAACAATATTAGTATGATTGTAAAACAAAAACCATCTTGGATGAAAATCCAAATTATTTCAACATTGAATGATCAGGATATACCAACTGGTATTATCTCTATGAAATCTATTGACGTCTCCTCTCCTGGTGTATGTAATCCAAGTGGACCATTTGATATTGTCATTGAATTGCGTGATGGGTCCGGGCTCATCATTGAGTTTTCAAATAGAACTATCGAATATGCGAGACAAATTGGTAACTATGACACCAATGACTTCTTATGGATGTTTTTAAATAGACCGGATCAACAATTACTTGCTCCGAGAGCCACCGCATATCCATGTTTTATATGCAGTGATGTCGATATAAATGGTGATTGCACTGACAGCACATCTAATACATTTACTAAGCATCAACTTGATATGAGAAGAAAAGTAGAAACGCTCAAATATAAAGGCAAGACATTTGGATACTCAAAAGCAATGATTGCGTCTCAGTTCGCAAGAGCAAAACAAGGGAAGAAAAAGCAATGGGCAGCACAATCCATTACAAATAGTTATCCAAATGTCAATAATTATACGCAAAATGGATTTGTATTATCATGTCCTACAGCACGAATATCAAATCCAGTTCATATTGCTTCCCAGAGTAATGTGCCAGGAAATAAATCATTCCCATTACAAATAGAAACGAACGTGCCAGTTGTTAACTATGTTCCTGTACGTAGGACATATGCGACTGCAGGCACAAAGTTTCCTGTAAGAGCTTACAAATTTGGAGATTTGGGATTTCCTGTTGGAAAAAGTGGACGTACACCTACGAAAACCACCATATTAACCATTGTCTTTTCGATAAGCGGTATTACAAAAAATGACATAGTAAACAATCTTACTAATATTGAAAATATGTGCCGTCTTTTGTTTTTAGGAAAACGTTCAGGTGACGATTTTGTGCTCGAATCTATTGCTGGAAACGCTACAGATATTTACCGTTCATCACAACTATTGACTGGAAGCGCGTATACATTCACTATTAAATTCACTAATATAGACTTCACAGATATCAGTCAGTTACTTTCCACTTTATTTGTCAACCAAATTGTCACTATTTTTAACAAGTTTTTTTTTCTTACTAATGCACAGGATTATCGTCGGTTATGTTCCAAAATTATTTCAATTAGTGAGTCGAATAATACTATATCTTCTATTAATAATTCATTAGAATTACAGTGCCAATCTAACTCAAATGCGATTGCTGTTACGCCAATTACGCAATCAAATATTCAAGATGCCGTTACTGCGTGGATAACCGATCCAGCTACTGCCGAACCATTATACGGATACATTAGTTATTGGGATACGAGCGCTGTTACCAATATGTCTGAGTTGTTTAAGGATAAAACAACATTTAATGATGATATAAGCAGATGGAACACCTCCGCTGTCACGAATATGTCGAGCATGTTTCAAGGCGCAACAGCATTTAACCAATATATTGGCAATTGGAACACCACCGCTGTCACGAATATGTCGAGCATGTTTCAAGGTGCGACAGCATTTAACCAAAATATTGGAAAAAAAACAGTCCAGGCAAGTGGAAGTATAAGTGCGTACGACGCATGGAACACCATCGCTGTCACGAATATGTCGAGCATGTTTCAAAGCGCAACAGCATTTAACCAAAATATTGGCAATTGGAACACTTCCGTTGTCACGAATATGTCGAACATGTTCAATAGTGCGGTCGCATTTAACCAAAATATTGGCAATTGGGCAGTAAATGCAGTGACTAATTTTAACCAGATGTTCAATTATACTACTGTGTTTAATCAAAATATAAGTGGATGGGTCGTATCAGGCTCAGACACCGTAGAGACTGTCTACACATATGATAGTTTAATTAATAATACTGATAATTCTCCAACCCGATTTAATTTCGGACTCCAAGCTACAAATGAAAACATTCATGCTGCGGTTAATCTATGGATCACAAATAATAGTTTAGCGTTAGTTACATATGGACTTATTGCGACCTGGAATACGAGTGCTGTTACCGATATGTCTAACTTATTTAAGAACAAGACATCATTTAACGATGATATAAGCAATTGGAACACTACAGCTGTAACAAATATGTCGAGTATGTTTGAAGGCGCAACAGCATTTAACAAAAATATTGGAACAAAATCAGCGAGTATAAACAATGTTGCGTATATTGCATGGAACACATCAGCTGTAACAAATATGTCGAATATATTCAAAGGTGCGACAGCATTTAACCAAAATATTGGTAATTGGAACACTTCAGTTGTAACAAATATGTCGAATATGTTTGAAAGTGCTATCGCTTTTGACCAAAACATCGGAACAAAATCAGTGAGTGGAATTGGAACTACCTACATTGCGTGGAGCACAGTAGCCGTGACAAATATGAATAGTATGTTCAAGAGTGCTACCATATTTAACCAATACATTGGTAATTGGAACACGTCAGCTGTAACAAATATGTCGAATATGTTTGAAAGTGCGAGAGCGTTTAATCAAGATATTGTAACAAAATCAGTGTCCGGAATTGGAACTATCTACATTGCGTGGAACACATCAGTCGTTACAAATATGTCAAACATGTTCAATGGTGCGTTATTGTTCAATCAAAACATCCGATTTTGGAGTATCATTTCCGTCACGAATATGACAAACATGCTGAGTGGAGCGACGGCATTCGCAGCAACATATGGCACTGGCACTACAACTGGGTATGCTGAAACTCCATTATCAATATTCTTTCTCTTCCGACCTTCAACCAAACAGGAACTGATAAACGCAGTAAACGCATGGACATCTCGTGTCGTTTGGCAAGCCGTTCCAAATTATCCTCAATGGCATGTAGGAACAACTAATACCGATGCGAGTGAGACAAGTGCCACTACTGTAACATCATCGAATAATACACATAATTCAGAATCGCGTATTAAATTTCAACATATATCTACAACTGCCTTCACTCTAAATTTTGACTACATTGTCAGTGCGGAAGCATGGTATGATTATTTAATATTATTTCAGACGAAGAATGGAGGTTCTACTCAGAGAATATTCAGCACACAGCATACGAGAAACAACTCGTATGTAGCGGGTACATACAATAGTGGGACGCTTACGGCCGGAACTTATATATTTGAGTTTTCCTATTATAAAGATTATTCTGTTCATACAGGCAATGACAACGTGCAAGTTAGTAATATTAATATTGGAAACACCGCAGCATATAATAATGTCTCAATCTCCAATTGGGATACATCCCTTATCACAGATATGTCTGAGTTGTTTAAGGATAAAACAATATTTAACAATGATATAAGCAATTGGAACACCATCGCTGTCACAAATATGTCGAGCATGTTTCAAGGCGCAGAATATTTTAACCAAAACATCGGTAATTGGAACACTTCAGCTGTGACCAATATGTCTTATATGTTCAAAGGCGCAACAGCATTTAATCAACCCATCGGCGATTGGAACACTTCGCGTACAACGAATATGTCTTATATGTTCAACGATGCACCAGCATTTGACCAAAATATAATACGATGGAACACTAATAGTGTTAGTGTTACTGATTATTTGAATATGTTCAACGGTGCAACAGCAATGATTTCGAATCATAGTGCTCCGCCAACACCTAACTCATCGTATTTCAATCAAACCACTCCTATTACCCAATCGAATATTCAAGCAGCGGTTAATACGTGGGTCGGTAGGTCTCCTAATACAACAACCACATATGGACATATTAAGAACTGGGGCACCAGTACAATTACTGATATGTCTAACTTGTTTCAAAATAAAACCACATTTAACGACGATATAAGCGATTGGAATGTGTCAGCCGTCATGAATATGTCGAGCATGTTTGAAGGTGCGACCGTTTTTAACCAAAACATACGAGGTTGGAACGTCGATGCCGTCACGAATTATACAGGTATGTTCCTTAACGCTACAGCAATGCTTGCGAATCAAAGTCCTCCTCCAACAACACCTGACTCAACGTATTTCAACGAGTAACGCAGTAGCAATTACTTTATTTTATTTTATTATTCTATTCAGAATATTAAAATAAATGAATATCAACTGATCAATCCTCTGATCAATCCTCTGATCAATCCTCTGTTCCTTCACGCAAGTTGGGATTAATACAAATATCTTGCGATGGAAAAATGTTTCCTGACATACATGTATCTTGCTCTCCTACTTTAATACAGGACCTAAATCCTCTATCTTCACCGATGTAGCAGAATCCAGCCTTTTTAGCAGGTTTTGATTGCTGCGTTAAACTATCTACATTATCAGGTATAACCGAGTCAAGTGATTGTTGTTGAGAATTATGTTGATTTTGTTGCTGATTTTTCTTAATTTTGCTGTCATTAATAGTTTGCTTTAATTTATGATCATCAATAACCGATTCTTCTACGTCATCCTCTGACATAGCTGCCGCTTTTTGACCCAGATCAATCGCACTTGTTAATGTCCCAGCGGCAACATCAATGCCTAATTTGGAGCCTTCAGCAGATGTGTTAATTGTGCTTTTTGCCGTCTCGGACCCCAAATAAGCCACTTCGGCAAGAATAGGTCGAAAAAATCCTATGAATGTATCGGATAACATACCTAAATAAGCAAATACATTAATGCCTAAAATGGCAAGCAAAATAACGATTATTGCGTATAAAATGTAATTAGGTTTTCCAGAAGTTACACTTTGTGCGGATGAATCGACTGAATTATTTGTAGATGCAAAATTCTCAGATATTGGGTCGCCTAACTTTAGTGTAGAAGGAGTATTTGATTGAATTGATGTCATTCTATTAGGGATTGTTTCGGCGTGAAATGAATTAGCAGATGACGAATTCATAATTGTCTATTTATAACTAATATATATAATTATTTTATACCTTTTATTATTTAGAAAAATAAATCTAAACCTGATTATTTCATTTTTACCGAGTATAATACGTAATCATTACTATAAATATATTTCACTATAGCGACGAGATGTTTAAGAATATTATTTTTGGTAGAAAATATTTTATAATTGTATTGTATAATGTCTGTATACACAGCTGCTCAATGGTTGTCCGCCGGATTCTCCGACACTTTTTACCTTGCTAACTACAAAGATATTCGCCTCGTAAAAGCCGCGAATGGAGGTATATTTGATACACTTCAACATTTTAGAGCCGTCGGTGGTGTCGATGAGAACAGAAATGCCAGTCAAGAAATGAAAGACTGGTATGCTCAAGGTGATGGTGCCGCTTATCTCTTAAAATTTGATGAGATTGCCGGTGCTCTTCGTTGCGACAGATATCTTCACTACAAGTTACAACTTGGTAAGGCTGAAGCTGACGCTGCCGCTGCCGCTGCCACTGCCGCTACCGCTCAACGCAATACTAATGCTCTTGCTGTTCAGAGTGCTTTGAATATTGCTAACAATGCTTTAACCGCTGCTAACGCTGCAAACGATAAAGCTCGTGCTCCTGGTCCCACTGGTCCCGCTGGTCCTCAAGGTCTTCAAGGTGTTGCTGGTCCTACTGGCCCCAATGGTGCTAATAGCCAAGTTCCTGGTCCTCAAGGTCTTCAAGGTGTTGCTGGTCCTCAAGGTCTTCAAGGTGCTGATAGCCAAGTTCCTGGTCCTCAAGGTCTTCAAGGTGTTGCTGGTCCTCAAGGTCTTCAAGGTTTTGATGGAACTACTGGCCTCACTGGTCTTACTGGTCTTACTGGTCTTACTGGTGCTGATAGCCAAGTTCCTGGTCCTCAAGGTCCTCAAGGTCTTCAAGGTGTTACTGGTCCTATTGGCCTCACTGGTCTTACTGGCCTCACTGGTCTTACTGGCCTCACTGGTCTTACTGGTACTGGTATTCAAGGTATTCAAGGTATTCAAGGTATTCAAGGTCTTCAAGGTGTTGCTGGTTCTGCTGATTTCGATAAGGAAGTTGTAGAAAGAGCAATTAGAAGAGGTGACTTAGTTAATCAACTTAGTGGTGACTTAAAAAATGTCGTATTTTCTGCTGCGACTGTACCTATCGTTGCTTCTAAGTTTTTAAAATGTGATTTTGATGGTAATTCAACTGTTAAAAATATTTTAGCCGTTCGTGCTACACGTGCTATCGCTGGTGCTACTATTACTGGTGGCGCGAATATGGTAATGACTGCTACTTCCGGAGAATTTACACCTACTGGTACTCACACGGATGGCTCTCTCAAGGTAAAAGTTGCTAATATTAATGGTACTTTAAGATTAGTAGTATCCGTTGCTCCAGCTGGTGCCATCGCTGCTAACGCTACCATCGTCGTCGCGCAAGCAGCACTTAATGCGGATGCTGATATCTCTGGTGCTTCTGCTGATTTGACATTTACCGTCGCCGGTGGTGGTGCCATCACCGCCGCCAATCTTACTGCTGGTACAATAATCAATGCTGGGGGTGCTTACACTGGTGGAACTGGTTTAGTATTCTCTCTTGCCGCTCGTACTTCAGGACTACTTACTACTACATCAAGTGGAGCCAATAGTTCTTCTATATCTATAGTACAAGATGCCGCTGGCGCTGGACAAACCTTAAAGGTATCTTCTGATACTAATGGTAATGGATTAATTGGCGAAGTATTAACAGTTGCCTTTGCTACTGCCAATGCTGATGCTAAGATTGCAAGCGCTACAAGCAATATAACTTATACTTTCACCGCCACTGATATTCCTCAAGAATATGATTTTTCAGGTTCTACTTTCAAGAATTGCGACTTTAAAGATGTTGCTTTCGGTCGCCATAACTTGAAAGATGTTAATTTTGAAAACTGTGACTTAAATGGTGCTTCTTTTGTAAATCTTTTTGGAGTAGCCACATTACCTCATTTATTCAAAAATGCCAAACTTCAAAAAATCTATAAAGCCGATGGTATCACACAGCTTAACGCGCCATGTGCTTTATCCAATATTGCCAGCCAAGTCAACGACCATGCTGATTTCTCTGGTGCTAATTTAAGTGAAGTTGTAATCCCTCAACAATTTAACTTGGAATACTCCAACTTCTCTGGTGCTACTATAGAAAAAATGAGTATTAACTCATCTAACGTAAAGATGCTTGGTGCTAAATTCCACGATCTTGTCGGAGAATTTTCCACCACGTTGCCTGCTAACTATGACCAGTTCGATGATTATCTTGTTGGTCCTAACCTGAACGTCCGTAATATCGATTTATCTAATAAATTCATCGATGATTACCAATTCGGTAACGGTGTTTTAACTGATTCTTATGGTCTTCTGGCCACTGCCGCTGTTAAAGGTACCCTCCCTGCTATTACTGGAGGTACTGCTAATGCGAGTACCACTGGTACTGCTACCACTGGTGGATCTGGTGATGATAATTTAACTGTTAATGTGGCTGTATCAGCAGTAGCTACTGTTCTTACATCCGTTACTGTTAATGTTGACGGTGCTGGATACAAAGTCGGTGATGTAATCACTGTCGCTGCCGTCGCCAGCAACTTTGATGCGTTTAACTACACTTTGGTCGCTGATGATTTTGCCGCTGCCAGTCACACCACTACTTTGGTCGAATTAGAGGCAGGTGATTATGTAAATGTAAATGGTCTTAAATTTACTGCTAATATGCAAGCTCCTGTTCTCGAACAAGGTAAAGCTTTTACACGTTTCGATGAATCTCAGGTCAAATGGATGGCTCATGGTACTCTTCTGGCCGCAGCCGCTGTTAAAGGTACCCTCCCTGCTATTACTGGTACTGCTTCTACTACGTCCACTGGTAATGCTACCACTGGTGGATCTGGTGATGATGCTTTAACTGTTGATGTGGTTGTATCAGGAACATCTACTATTCTTACATCCGTTACTGTTAATGCTAAAGGAACTGGATACAAAGTCGGTGATGTAATCACTGTCACTGCCACCGCCTCCAAGCATGATGGATTTAACTACACTTTGGTCGTTGCTGATTTTGCTACTACTGCTCTCGATGGTCTCGCACGCGCAGTAACAGTAGGCGACACTGTATATGCTGCTGGCTCATGGGAAGCTTCTAAGTGGTGGTTAATGAACACAACTGCTGCTGCTCCTAATGTCATAGTCACTGCTAATGCTGAATGGAAGGCTGATTATGGTGACATGAACACTCCCCAATTTTTATTGAATAATCAGGCAACCGATTTCACAATCAGTGGGTCTTCTCTGTCAGCCACTGCTGCGTGTGCTACTGTTGCTCACAAATCTTTTGCCAATGATGGTCTTGTTGGTGATTATATTGAAGAGGGTTCTGCTCAATTTCCTAACGGTCACAAATTAATCAATGTCTGGGATTCACGCGCATTAGCACACAAGATGCTTGTTGCTCCTGGTATGAACTTATCCGTTAAGTTAGCTCCTGTTTATGCTTCTGCATCAAATGCTACTTATTTAGATACTGCTGGTAGGTCTAAACAAGACGCTGGCTTTGCTGCTTGGAACTTTGGTTTAAGAATGATTGATGGTATGAATTTAACAGGATTAAAAATCAACCTTGAAACTGTTATTTCTATGCCTAACGTTGCTTTAAATAATACTATTATGTCTGCTCCTCTGGATGCCGTTCAAAATATGGATGGAGTCAACTTAACCGGTGCTAATTTCCAATACACCGCAACTGGAAAAACAAGTCGTTTCTCTTACGCCGGTTCTGCTGGTAAGAAGGATTACAACAATCATTTCTCTGCTAAGGGTATGTACGGTAAACTTGCTTTAGGTTCTGAACAATCAACCAGTAATGTCATTCCTTTCACCAATTACTACAAACAACAAGATGGATGCTTACTTGGTCCTGGTATGATGCTTGATAATTGTTCATTTAATATTCAAAATTTAGATACTGCTGCTGGTAATGGAATCCCTGCTAATGCTCCTATTTCTTTAGAAGATGTAAGTTTCAAGAATGGTAGTGCTCTAAACATGATCTTTGACAGTGTTAAGAATGCTGATTTCACAGGTTCAACATTATCCAACTGTCAAATTAAGGGCTCCATTGCTGGTGCTAAATTTGTTAATATCATTGCTCATGGAACTGCCGCGACTAATGGTCTTCGTATTACACCTGAGGCTGCCGACCAGAAGCCTAAAGCCGATTTCACAGGTGCTAAAATGAATTACGTA
>Ga0066610_10000725_pt1 | contig 22340 bp, 27 predicted proteins | sample SaaInlV_DNA_165m_FD_60375 | JGI IMG/M metagenome (GOLD analysis project Ga0066610, IMG submission 60375) | Marine microbial communities from expanding oxygen minimum zones in the Saanich Inlet - SI075_LV_DNA_165m | ecosystem: Environmental > Aquatic > Marine > Unclassified | place: British... | reverse complement strand
CAAAAAAAAGATCAAGAAAAAAGCCGCAGAAAACTGCGGCCACTATTGAAAGTATCTTTCCTTACTTAATGACAAGCCAATCGAATAATCTCATCTTTAATAAGCAGTCTTTTACGTTTTAATTCGTGGAGTTTCGCCTCATCCGGATATGGCCTGCAATTTTCAAACTTGATATTTCTATCAACTCCTTCACGGCGCTCTTTCAACGCTTCTATATGAGTACTCATAGTCATGGGAGACCTCCTTGTTTAAAAAATTGAACAAAATCGACAAATCTAAGAGTCGAGGGACCTTTATATAATGTATATTATATCATGCTTCCCACGTAAATTACTACTGTGCTATTTTTTTTAAAATGATTATATATCAGTAGATTAAATCGTTTTTAGAGTAACTTATTCATGTATTTGGGAATTTTTTTAAGTCCCTCAAAACAATGATTTTCCAAACAATTGCAAGCAAGAAAAAACTTGAAACCCACCATTTTTGCCATATTCCGAAGCTTGTAGATGCCACAAGTGTACACATAAAAATGCATGCCATGATCGCAGCCTGTTTATCTCTGTCTATTTTAGCATCATAAATTTTTGCAATAATCGACCAAAAGACCCACAAAAACAATAAGATACCTACTACTCCTACCTCTAGCCACAAGTGTAAAAAGATACTGTGAGGATGTAATGGAAGCAAACCGCGATCTATTCCTTCAATAACCTTACCCCCCTCTATGTAGTAATAGGGAAATGTTCCGTCAGCCCCCGGCATCCATCGAGAAGCATCAAGCCCCCATCCTAGAAAAGGCTTAGCCCAAATCTGTTCTGATACGAAATGCCATATGTTTAATCGATGCTGCCAGCTGGAGGGAATGCGAGCAAGCAGATCGGGATCCACTCTATGAAGATCAAAATATAGGAAAATCAAGGGAAGCAAAAGAGCCAAAATCGTCACAAATCCGCCAAAAAACAATACACCTCTCGGAAATTTTTTAAAAAAGAAGTAAGCAAGAATACTCCCCGTTAAAGCAGTAAAAGAAGCCCTTACAGGCATGTACCACAAAACACCCAGGCTAACTAATCCAATGAGTAGAGGCAAAATCATCCCTTTTTGCCGCAAAGACGCCACCTTTTCTTCGCCCAAAATGCCATACAGCATGGGCAAAAAGAAAAGCGCAAAAAGAATACTAGGACGGCCGAAGGATCTTTCGTCCTTTCCCAGCATTTCCATAATCATATTTTTAGACAAGTTCTCAAAGCAAAGCAGTGCAAGAAACCCTAGTATCCCTATCCAAAAAATACGTGAAAGCAGACCAAATTTTCCCACCGGCAAATTCTTAAGTCCCAAATAAGCAAGAATTCCCATGAAACAAACCGCCGAGAATCTCACAGCCGTACTAAGGGCTGGCAAAGGGTCCAACGTCCAAATACAAGTGACAAACATCCAAATTAAGAAGCAAAAAAGGGCAATTATGAAAGAAGGAACACACTGCAAACGAATATCCTTGATTATCTTTGTAGGAAACGCGCACGCGAAAAAACCTAAGCCTAAGAGAATGACGGTACCATTTCCACCGCCAAAGGCTACAAAGGGCAGTGCAGCTAGTAAAATAATAAATAACCAAGTTCGCATATTATGGGCTGTTTTCATAATAGATAGCCTTACTCTGGCACTACAAGAACTTCAGGAAAGGTTTTTCAGCGAGCTATAAGGGGTGCCTCTGAAAAAGCGTTGTAAAAACACTCCCAAACCCAATGAGAAAGAGGGAGGCAAGAAAAAGCCAACCCAAAATGGGAATGACACTTATGAAGCCAACAACTGGAATGGCTAATGCGAAAGCAGTTATGCGGAGCTTGCCACTTTTCGTTTCTTTAAAGGATGTTAATCGAAGTCCAAGATTACCCACTAACCAAATACCAATGATTTTTCCAACGGCAAATATTAACATCACAAGAAATCCCAGCACGAAAGCAAGGGGAATCCCTATAATTGTAAGAATTAAAATCAGGAAAGCTATGGGAGTCGCCAAAAGTGCAAATACACCCAAGCCAAAACACCGCCCTGTCTGAAGGCGTGCCATCTCAACAGCCTGCCAAGTAAATCTAGGAGCAATCATGTATAGCAAGAAACCAATCAAAAAAGTGCTAAACCAAATGAAGAAACCACTAATCCCAGCAAGGCCAAATGCACCCAAAACCCCGTAGAAACTCTGCCACACGCTCGCCATTTTCCTGATGACTGAAGAGGCACATGCACACTGAAAAGTTTCGAATGTTTTCTCAAAAAACTCTTTTGATTCCTCCGTCAACTCGTCAATAAAATCTTCTCTCACAGCACCAGAGGAGATAAATACTTCTCCATCAATATCAGCATCTGGCGAAACAAAATACTTCTTCAGTTTTCCAGTGGTATTCACGTTACCCTCTATCTGTGCCCCACTTTTAATGATCAAGGTATCAACGTCTGCATGAATATCCCCTGCGACCAAACCCGAGATAACCAACCTGGATCCAGCAACATTAAGGCCACGCATAAGTCTTCCACTGATATTGATGTTATCACCATCAATATTTGCATGCCCCTCAATGACAGCATTCTTACCAATTTTAATGCTTCCCCCCGTGAGAGACACATCTAATGGCAATAACTCCCCAACCGTCACATTGGGACCACTAATGACGTACTTATCAAGTGGATCCCTGTTCTCTGATGATGCCATTAGGTCCATTGAGTTTGAAAAGACAAGCAACATCATCGCTCCAACAATACTTTTCAGCAGGAAACGGAAATTCAGCATTTATTCATCCTTATATGGAAAAGAAAGAGAAGCGTCTATTTAAGACTTTTTGCCTTCTTTAGTACCCTCAGCTTTTTTATTACCCTCAGCTTTTTCCATGACTTTGTCCAAATCTTCCTGGGAACAAAAGCCAAGTACAACCGGATTTTGAGGTTTCAGATTTTGCATATTCCAATGGGTCCGCGTACGAATCGCATTAATGGTTGGCTTGGTTGTCCCAATAAGCCGAACAACCTGGGGATCCGTTAAATTTGGACAATGCTTTAAAATCCAAGCGATGGCATCTGGGCGATCTTGTCGACGTGCACGAGGTGTATAGCGCTCTTTTTTCAGCGAGGCAATCTTGTGCCCATAGGACGTTTCAACCAATGTTAAACGCGTCGTGCTATCTTTGCTACAACGCTCTAACTCTTCCCTGGTAAGTTGGCCAGCCTGAATGGGATCAACACCAACCATACTTTGAGCCACTTCTCCATCAGCTATGGCCTGGACCTCAAGCTCATGTAGACCGCAAAATTCGGCAATTTGCACGAATGAAAGCGTTGTATTGTCAACTAACCATATTGCGGTTGCCCTTGGCATGAGTGGATGGGCCATCGATACTCCTTATTAAAATCTGAAAAAATTCATAGCACAGACCCTTTGTACAACGAGTATTCTATAAAATCAATTATTATCCCCAAAGGAAATGCCGAGGCCCTTTGCCGTATGTACCAAGGTTCCAGAAACATCGACTTCTTGATATTCATTAATGGCCTCTGTCACCGAGACATCCACAACTTCCCTGTTCTGCCAAGCCACCATTCTGTCAGATTTTCCAGCAGCGATTAGATCCACCGCATGGACACCAAAAGCAGACGCAATAAGACGGTCGCGGAAGTCTGGCTGACCACCTCGCTGTACGTGCCCTAAGACCGTTACGCGCGTTTCAACCCCCATCACCTCCTGAAGCCTCTCTCCAAGGTAGTGTCCAATCCCCCCATAGCGCTCTTGGCCGGAGGGATCCTTCATGACGACAGGCACTCCTGATTCAGTTTTAACCGCTTCAGCCACAACAACGAGGGAAAAATTTCGGCCTTCTTTGCGTAACTCACTAATCTTGTTAGCTAAATTTTTTATTTTATAGGGAATTTCTGGGATTAATATTATATCAGCCCCTCCCGCAATCCCTGCTGTCAGTGCTATATGGCCTGCATCTCTTCCCATCACCTCTAGAATCATGACCCTGTCGTGACTGGCAGCGGTAGGCTGTAGCCTATCTAAGGCCTCAGTCGCCACCTCCACAGCCGTTGAAAAACCTACTGAATTTTCCGTTAATCCCAAATCATTATCGATGGTTTTTGGAATAGCAACAAAGGGTAATTTCCCCTGAGTTGCAATTTTGTGAAGGATACGCTGACTACCATCACCCCCAATTCCAATAAGGGCATCAAGTTCCAATTCTCTAAAACCTGCAATAATTTCTTCAGAACGATCCTTAAAACTGCCATCCGGCTGAGGGTATTTGAAAGGGTTCCCCTTGTTTGTAGTCCCCAGAATGGTCCCACCCATGCGCAATAAGGTATCCCCATGGCCGCCTAGCATACAATCAATCTCAACGAACTCTAAGGGCCGTTTTAAGAGCCCCATGGTACCATTCCTTATACCAAACACCTTCCAACCATACTTGCGGATAGCACGATAAGTCACGGCGCGTATGATCGCATTCAGTCCGGCACAGTCACCACCACTCGTTAAAATTGCAATTTTCTTCAACTTTCGTCTCCATTATGGTAAAATGACTTTGTAGGAATTTTATAAAATATTTTCTCACTGGGATAGGTACTTTTAGGTACAACGTTTTTTCAGCTTATGCAACAAGTGGTTACTTATGGACGAAAATCAAGAGCTCAAATATAGACTCGCTAGACTTCAAATGAAGCACCGGGATTTAAAAATAGCCATTGAGCGAGAAATGGTTACCCAACTGCCAAATCAAATATTGATACAGAGCTATAAAAAAGAAAAACTCATCCTGAAAGATCAGATCTCAAAGATAGAAAATGAGCTACTTCCTGATATAATTGCCTAAATTTTAGTGGTGAATTAAAGAGCACCTGAGGCTGCATAGTCTCAACACCCGCTGTTAACACCCTGCAATGCCCCACCTCTCGGATATTAGTCCTCACGTCAGCCATTCCTTGACGTCTCTAGCGGCTAACCCTCAAGCCCCAAGATGCCACATAACTCTTTGATCAAAAATAAGAACCTAAGCCATCAGTCTCGAAGGATTTGATTCCCCTTCAGGATCTATCCAACCAATGTTCCCATCGGTTCGACGGTAGATAATGTTATAGCCCCCATGGGCACTGTTTCGGAACATAAGAACTGGAACAGCCGCTAAATCAAACCGCATCACAGCCTCACTGACCGAAAGTGTTGGAATAACTGCTGTGAGCTCGGCTATAACGGCAGGTGCCGCCTCTGGAACATCTTCCACTTCAGCCGTCTCTAAAACATACTGAGCCGCCGTCACGCTTTCGTGTTCTTTATCCTTTTTGTGGTGATCTCGTAGCCGATTCTTATATTTCCGCAAACGGTGCTCTAATTTCTCTAAGGCCTTATCAAAGGCAACATAGGGTGTCTCCCCATCCGCGTGACCGCGCACATCCAGCCCTTTTCCCATATGGGTTGTAATGATGGCGCCCGTCAAATATCCCTCTTTGGAAATAATAACGTTCGCTTCAATTGTGTTATTAAAATACTTTGATATAACGCCTGTTAACGCCTCTTCGATATGCGTTTTTAATGCATCCCCAATATCAATTTGCTTTCCAGCAACCCTAATCTGCATGCTCACCTCCGCATTTTGAAGTTTCTCTACTATCTTCATGGTACCCCTCAAGGACAACCCAGGTCAACGTAAACACTCAGATTTCTTGAAAAAAAATTGTGAAAACCACTATAAAAGGATTGGGAAAACGCTTTTTTTCAGGCCTATAAACTGAACTTTTCGCCTAGATAAATTCGACGCACTTCATCATGATTAATAATTTCGTCAGGCGTTCCATCAGCCAAAATATGGCCCTCGTTCATGATATAGGCGCGCTCCACAATTCCCAGTGTTTCACGCACATTATGATCGGTAATTAGGACGCCAATTCCCTTGTCTTTCAAGTGGTAAATAAGATTCTGAATGTCTTTAATGGCAATTGGGTCGATCCCAGCCAACGGCTCATCCAATAGGATATATTGGGGATGAGCTGCTAAAGCACGGGCAATTTCCACACGACGCCGTTCCCCACCTGATAGGCTCAACGCATTTGCGTGCCTCAAATGAGTCAAAGAAAACTCCGCCAGCAGATCTTCTAACTGACTTTCACGAGCGTCAGGATTCTTTTCCGAAAGCTCTAATACTGCTTTAATATTCTTTTCAACCGATAACCCTCTGAAAATAGAAGCTTCTTGAGGCAAATATCCAATACCAAGCCGTGCACGTCGATACATGGGAACCTTGGTAATATCATGTCCATCGAAGAATATATTGCCAAAATCGGGGCGAACAAGGCCAGAAATCATGTAAAAACAAGTGGTTTTACCCGCACCATTCGGTCCTAAGAGACCAACAATTTCCCCTTGAGAAACATAGAATGTTGCCTCACGCACCACCGGTCTGCCCTTGTAGGCCTTGCCTAAGTTAACGCCCGCGAGCTTTCCCTTTAGGCCTTGTACTGCCGTAGGAAAGTCATATGTCCCGCTGGGGGGTTTTTGAAAAGCCGAAACACTCATACAAACCTCATTATATAAACTAGTACTCTTTCATCCCTAAAAAGTTCACGATGCCCTTTTAGAGTATAAAAGCACCTGAACTCTACTGTCATTCGATCTGGTTCCCACATTTTGGGCCTTAGTGTTTACAACCCGACTTACGCCTGTTTTAGAGTCAAACGATCCATGTTCACCCCTCAACTGACGACTCCCCTCGGTTACTCTAACAGATCCAGACAAGATTGTCTCTTCTGTTGTCGTGTCGTAATATGCCTCATTTCCTTGGGCAATTTGCCCAGAGTTGTTTAGGATCGCACCACCTTTTGCAACCGCATGGCTAAACACAAGCTCATTTTGCTCGTTCTCATGAAAATAAGCCGTTACGAGCGGGGCCCTTAATACTTGGTCTTCCTTTTTAACAATTGCATCCCCTCGGGCGATAATCTGATTCGTAGAAAGCATATATTCTAAGGAATCCTTTGCCAGCACCGTTCCTTGGCCTGAAACAGCCTTTAATCCATGTCCCTTTAAGACAATTGATCCTTTGTCCAAGTTATATTCGCCGTCTTCGCCAAAACCTTTTCCCGTAGGAGTCACAATTCTTACATGCCCTTTTGCCACAACTTTCCATATTTCCTTTTCGCCTTCATCCCCACCATGTGACGTTTTCTTGGGGCGAAAGTAAGCAGTAAGAATATCTCCATATACCATTTGATCGCCTTTTTGAACAAAGGCATTACCACTTCCGATTGCCAAACTATTGTCTTGATCATAGGTAACTTCATCTGCCTCAATATGAACAGGTTGCGCCCCCCTGCTTTGGATAGGAAGCCCAGTTGCAACAACGTTCTCCACAAAAAACAAACCAAACCAAGCCACGGAAAAAATTGTGATTTTTTTAGACATGCTTTCCTCCTGAAGTGCTGGAATGTATCTTTTGGGGCATTTGAGTTTCAGGGCTTGGAGAATTATATATGGTCAAATGAGGGCGACCTTTGAAACGGATCTTCGCCCCAATCATTTCAAAACCTTCTTTTGCATATATCTTACCGTAACCACCATACCCCCACACAGGATCAACACCTTGCGCCGTTTTATTTGCTATATTCGCGTCAACAGCCGTCGTTTCAAAAACATATCCATCGTGGTTCAAGATAACATTTCCCTTCAGCGTGAGCTCACGATCCTGACTATGGAAAACACCTTCATTTGCTTTCAAAGTCATAAAGGTCCCATCTTCTAAAGTGAGACTCCCATATGGATGATTTAAACGCACACGATCTTCTGTTTCATTCAAGGCGCTTACAGCCTTGATTTCATACGGTCGGTTCTTTTCATCTACGCCCTCATAGTGAGGATTCATAACGAGTTTTTTTTCAATTTCTTCCTTCAACTCGGACGTCGAATTCCGAAGATCCTGAGGCTCGTAGGAAACCCGTGACAAATAGGGCCAAAATAACAGAATCCCTAAAAGCACAAAAACAACAGCTACAATCCCCTTCTTAAGAAGGCTGATATTTTGTCGAATGTCCAATGCCTTGGTCGGACTATGTCGCGATTGTTTTCGGATAAAAGTTCTCGTATTAGACATAATTTCTACTTCCTACACCAGACCCGAACGAAGACAATCATGCACATGGATCAAACCTTCTGGCTTTCCGCTATCATCCACCACAAATAAGCTTGTAATCGACCTTTCGCTCATCCTTTGCGTGGCCTCCAACGCAAGGATATCCGACGTAATTGTCTTAGGATTCTTAGTCATAATCTTTGTCACAGGCTGCTTTATGAGTTGTGGTTCCATATGACGACGCAAGTCACCATCGGTTATGAGCCCCAATAACTTTCCAGCGCTGTCAATAACCCCCACGCAGCCAAAACTTTTCTCGGTCATAACAAGAAGAGCATCATCCATGAGGGCTTTTTCTCCTACCAAAGGCAATGTTTCCTTCCCATGCATCAAATCTTTCACCCGAAGCAACCGACGTCCCAAATTACCCCCAGGATGCAAAATTCTATAGTCCTCTGCCGCAAACCCTCTCCGTTGGAGCAACGTAATTGCCAACCCATCTCCCAGCACCATCATCATGGTTGCAGATGTTGTTGGAGTCAAACCATTGGGGCAGGCCTCTGGGACTTCCGGCAGCACCAAAGCAATCTTTGCTGCCTTAGCGAGTGTACTTTGCGCCTTAGAGGTAATCGCAATCAAAGGAATGGAAAAACGACAGCTATACGCCAGTATGCTCCGCAACTCATCGGTTTCACCAGAATTTGAAAGAGCAATAAGTACATCATGCTTGGTCAACATGCCCAAATCACCGTGGCTTGCTTCTCCGGGATGTACAAAGAAAGCCGGGAGCCCCGTGGATGCCAGCGTCGCCGCCAACTTACGCCCCACATGTCCGCTCTTTCCCATCCCCGTGACAACGACGCGTCCTTGGTGGGACGGGATACTGGCCAAAAGATCAATGACATCAATAAAAGGCTGGCCCAGACTTTTGCTGAGAGCCTGAATGCCTTTAACTTCTTGTTCTAAAACCCAACGAGCCGTTGAAAGCTCATCAGAATCTATCAAAAAATCCTTAACTGCTTGCGCCATATACCAGCGATCCTATCCTAATGGTCGAAAATATAGTTATCAGTCCAATCTAAAAGATCTAATTCAGCCCGCGTGGGTAAAAAGTCAAAACACTTTTGTGCCAACTCCATACGATCCTCACGCTTTAAAACATCGTCCAGATGAGCCTTAAGTTCATGAAGATATAATACATCTGTCGCGGCATATTTAAGTTGATCTTCATTCAACGTAGTCGCCCCCCAATCAGAGGATTGCTCTTGCTTGGAAATCTCTATCTTCAAAATGGAACGACATAATTCCTTTAACCCGTGCCGATTAACAAAGGGCCGCGCCAACTTGGAGGCAATCTTAGTGCAATATACTGGCTTACACATGACGCCAAGGTACTGTTTCATAAGGGCAACATCAAATCTAGCAAAATGGAATAGCTTTACCACTGTCTCATCGGCCAAAAGAGCCTTCAAATTTGGCGCATCATAATTCCCATCGGGCATCATGTGTACCAGATGGCAAACACCATCCCCTGAAGATAATTGAATAAGACACAGGCGATCTCGGCTCGGCTTTAACCCCATAGCTTCTGTATCAATGGCAACAACTTTTCCCAAATCAAGACCATCGGGGAGATCATTTTTATAATACTTTATTTTCATTGGCAAAAAGTCCTAATTACAGAGTATCAAAAGGGTAAGGTACGCCTAATACAAAAGCGACGTCTAGCTTAAAGTGGTGCCCAGGAGAAGACTCGAACTTCCACGAGCATAAGCCCACTAGACCCTGAACCTAGCGCGTCTACCAATTCCGCCACCTGGGCTCCCCCTCTCGTTAGCTTACCAACCCATCTCCTGTCAATGTTCTTGTTATTTTATCCATAAGAATCAACGAATATGGATAGTCATCGAATCGATACACATAAATGCTTGAACAAAAAACCAAACGCAAAATCTGTAAAATCTAAAGACTGCTTTTCGAAAATCGAAGAGTCACTTTTCGATTTTCAGAAAGAAAGTTTCGGTTGGAAAATTGAGTAGGATCAATCCCTAAATCCAGCCAACAACCACAACAGGAAAATTCTACCCTAAGGATCTCAATCAACCAACTTAGCAATCTCTGCCCGGAGATCTTCTAAGCCCATGTTTTTGTGTACGCTGGTGGAAATGATACTTGGATGGGAGGCCGGATTGGTTTTGAGTTCAGTGAGGATAGCTTTTTCCAGCTCTTTAAGAGACTGTTGGGTCTGCTTATCACACTTGGTCAAAATGATCTGATAGGAGACTGCCTGCTTGTCCAAATCGGCCATAAATTCCCGATCTGTGGATTTGAGTCCATGGCGACCATCAATAAGGATATAAACGCGCCTCAAAACACTGCGCCCCCGAAGATATTTCCCCATCAGATCAGTCCAGCTCTTGATTTCCTTTTTGGACGCCTTGGCATAACCATAGCCTGGCAAATCCACCAGATAAAATGTTTTGGCCAACTCAAAAAAGTTTAACTGCTGTGTCCGGCCAGGAGTCCGAGACGTTCGTGCCAAAGATTTTCTAAACGTCAACGCATTAATAAGGCTGGATTTTCCCACATTCGAGCGACCCGCAAAAACAATCTCTGGATATTTTTCCGGCGGTAATCCTTCCAAACTAGCCACGCCCAGGACAAAGCTGCATTCCTGAGTAAAAAGCTTTCGACCCTTTTCAATATCTTCAGGATCAAAATCCGAATCACTCACTTGGAAGAAGTCTCTTTACGCATAATCAGCCACTGCTGCGTAATAGACAGTAGATTGTTCCACGTCCAATAGATCACCAAGCCCGATGGGAAACGCGCCATCAAAAATGTGAAGATAATGGGCATAAGCATCATGACTTTGGCTTGAGCCGCATCAGCTGGCTGAGGACTAAGCCTTTGTTGCAAGAACATGCTGCCCCCCATCAAAAGAGGCCATATGCCAATCATCAAGAACTCAGGAGGCATCCATGGAATCAGCCCAAACAGATTGAAAATACTCGTCGGATCCGGTGCCGACAAATCATGAATCCAACCGTAAAAGGGAGCATGGCGCATCTCGAGGGAGATGAACAAAACCTTATATAAAGCAAAGAACACAGGAATTTGAATGATCATGGGCAAACACCCAGCCATGGGGTTCACCTTTTGCTTTTTATAAAGCGCCATGGTCTCTTGATTCAGGCGCATCTTGTCATCCCCAAATCGCTGCTTTAGCTTTTCAATCTGGGGCGCCAACATTTTCATGCGACTCATGGCCCGATAAGATTTGTTGGCCAACGGGAAGAACAATAACTTGATCAATACCGTTAGCAGCAAAATACTCAGACCAAAGTTCCCCAATAACTGGTTGAAATAGTTTAAAGCGTAGAATATGGGCTTGGTAAGAAAGTAAAACCATCCAAAATCCACCGCCAAATCAAAGCTTGGAACGCCAAGAGTTTTTTCATAAGCATCCAACAGCTCTACGACTTTGGCACCCGCAAAGAGATTTCCTGTTACGGTGATGGCCTTTCCAGGCTCAACGGTCTGCATCCCGCCTAAGAAATCAATCTGATAGCGGTTCTCAGTGCCTTGGCTCATATCCCGAAACCGTGTCGTCACTGGCGACGCTTGATCAGGAATCAAAGAGGATAGCCAGTATTTATCTGTGAATCCAACCCAACCACCGGTCGTTGTTTTTTCCACCGACTTTTCATCTTTCAAATCGCTGTAAGAATGCTCTTTCAGAGACCCATCTAATACTCCAAGGGGGCCCTCATACAGGATGAAGAAATCGGAAACGGGCGGATTTCCGCCCCGGAAAATAAGCCCGTAGGGATAAAGCTGCACCGACTTATTTCCTGTATTGGTAACCCTTTGAATAACTGTAAACATATACTGGTCATCCACAGAGAGAATGCGTTCAAAGCTGAGTCCCTTACCATTATCCCATTTAAATATTACAGGAGAATCTTGAGTTAGCGCCCCCCCCTCTACTTTCCAAAGAGTGTCTTCCTTTGGCAACTCTATATCCTTTGCCCCCGCTACCCAGCCAAATTCTGCATAGTAGGGATCCTTGCTTCCCCGAGGAGAGAATAAGACAATTTCAGCACTCTTAGGGTCCGTAGTTTCATGATATTTGGCCAACGTCAGATCATCGATCCGCACGCCCTTAGCAGTCAAAGACCCATGAAGCTTTGGGGTTTCAATAGGAATCCGTGCCTCATGGCGTAGGGCATCCTCTCGCGATACAAGCAAATCCGGTGTCGTAGAAGGATCGGATGCACCCTTTGGTTGCGGAATGCTGGACGCCTCATCAGATGGGGCACTTACGCCCGCTGCGGGAACAACTCCAGAAGCCGCTTTTTGGCTCTGGGCCGCGTCTAGTGCAGCTGTTTGTTCTTGCTCTGCAGGCGTGGGCTTATCAAAATAGTATTGGTATCCCGCTAAGACAGCGACACATAAGACAAAGGCTAATATAAGATTACGTTGGTCACTCATGAATGTGAAAACTTTCGTGTTTTGTGAACAGGAACTGGATCAAAACCGGAACTTCCCCAAGGATGGCACTTTCCAAGGCGCTTGAGAGTCAAAACAAAGCCACGTCTTACACCGTAGAGCTTGATAGCTTCGCGGCAATATTCAGAACAGGTGGGAAGAAAGCGACAACGTGCCATGGTAAGGGGCGAAATAAACAAGGCATATATTCTAACAAGCAAAAGGCACATCACTACGAAAACAGAGGACAATCCAGCCTTCGCCTTCCTGACTAGTTTGAAACGTCTCTTTGGTGCCTTTAAGTTTGCCACGATTGCGTCCTCTTCAACAAATGTACCAAATCATTTTCCAATTGGGAAAATGCCCTTACCAAAGTGCCCGAGCGGGCAATTAGGACATAATCTCGACTTCCTTTAGCATTTTGTGGAAAAATCTTATCCACTAAAGCCCTTAGACGGCGCTTGGCCCGATTTCTTTGTACAGAAATGCCAACTTTTTTACTGGCGGTAAATCCCACACGTAGGGAATTTCCATCCTTTCTTTCTAGTACTTGCAAAACGAGGCCTGGAGCCGCACTACGTATACCTTTGTCTCGCACCACTAAAAACTCTGATCTTTTTTTAAGTTTCAAAATCTTATTCACATGCAAGTCTATAGGGGCCCCTAAGCAGAGAGACGCTTACGACCTTTTGCCCTTCTACGAGCCAATACTTGCCGCCCAGCAGCCGTTTGCATCCTTGATCGGAATCCGTGCCGGCGCTTACGAACGAGTCGACTTGGTTGATATGTTTGGCTCATGCAAACTGCTCCATCCTTCATTAACGAAAATAATGGAGGATATATAGGATGGAATGCTCCTAAAAGTCAACATGCATGTGAGTACTTCTGCATAATAATTCCCTGCCCCCTCTTATAGAAAATGAAACAAGAGCCTTGCAAGTGTTGACCTTTCCCAAAAACTTAACTACCTTTCCATCCCGTAACCAATGCATATTGGGGGATAGTTTAGCGGTAGAACTCTCGGCTCTGGACCGGGCAACTCTGGTTCGAATCCAGGTCCCCCAGCCACTTTGGGTGGATGATCAGGACCATATGAAATAGCCTCAAAAAGTATGACGGAGGGAATTATGTCAGGGAAAATAGAAGCGCACCTAAAAAAGCTTAATCTTGAATTACCAACGCCAGCCAAACCTGCTGCAAATTATGTTCCGTTCGTGACGTATAACGGCCTCGTTTACGTATCCGGACAACTTCCTCTGTGGAAAGGAAAGCCTAAAATTACTGGAAAAGTCGGCAAAGATCTCAAGATCGATGAGGCCCAGGAAGCAGCTGGATTGTGCCTCTTAAATGTCTTAGCCCAACTAAAGATCGCTTGCCAGGGAGACTTAGACAAAATCACCAAGTGCATCCGCTTGACAGGATATGTCAATGCAACAGATGATTTCTCTGATCATCCTCAAGTTATCAATGGAGCTTCAGACATTCTCAAAGAACTTTTTGGTGACATTGGCGCCCACAGCCGAGCAGCCATCGGCGTAAGTTCCCTCCCCTTTAATGTGCCTGTGGAAATTGATGGCATTTTTGCCCTTTCATAGGACCGGCTTTCTCACCTATAAAGCCGCTTAATAGCACTCCCCACTCCAAAATGGAGAATAACACCCTTTCGCAACTCTCCTGGGAGCTCTCCTTTTTGCACGGAGGAATCCTTATTTGCCTTGCCTTTCTCCTTATGATGATCGCACACACCGATTGGAAAAAGTTTATCATTCCCAACAGATTCCTAGGTTATCTTCTCGGATTAGGGATTTTCTGGCAGTTTTTCTCTTCTGCCCCCTGGAATGAATCTCTCTCAGGGGCTTTGCTTTCTGGAATAGTAGCTTTAGCCTTAAAATATACATTAGGAGTCCTGCTAAAAAGGGAAGCTTTGGGCTGGGGCGACGTGAAACTGATGGCCATTGGCGGCCTCTGGGTTGGCCTAAGTGCTTTGCCACTATTCTGGATCACAGGAGGACTATTGGGTATTCTCGCGGCAATACCGGGGTGGCGGAATAAGAAAGAATATTTTCCCCTGGGCCCTGCCCTATGTGGAGCCATTGCGGTTTGTTTGTTGTGAGTAACTTGAGGAAATCCTTGCCACGTAACGGCCTCACTGGATTCCGAGCTCATAAGAAATTCTATCGCTTGCCATTGGCTTGCTAAGAATTCCTAATGGCCGGAAAGACGGTTGTGCCGATGGCAAGTACGGCTTGCTATGAATTCCGGAGAAATCGTCATCTCGGAACCTACGAATTCTAGACGAGCTGGCGTCTTAAACCAGTGAGTCTCAGAATGAGTTGGTATCTCGAAATCCAGGAAATATATGGGACCACTACAATCTCGTCGTAGCAAAGCGAAGACGGATGAAGGCTTAGATGCCGTAAAGGCCGTTGGCTAGAGTATCCTAATGCGGCCTGTATGTACAGGTGGGAGCCATATACAAAAACCACGGTCTTTGAAGGGATAGCCCCCTAAGGATGAATCAGCCCCAGGGAATTTACAGCCTCGCGCACCCCACAGCATCTAATCTCTCTTATATTATGGTAATATAATTCTGTAAACTGCAAGTTTTATCTACCTGCTATAACCTAACGCGTCCCAATGATCATCCTTTATAAAAAGGAATAAAGGCCTGGACGACTATTACCATCCAGCTTCGTCATCGCCCTCTCCAACATCATCATCACCGTCTTGGTCCTGATCATCCCCGTCATCATCCTCGTCCTGGGCATCGTCTTCATCATCCTGGTCCTGGGAATCCTCGTCACCTTCCTGATCATCTTCAGTGTCCTGGGCATCATCTCCCTGATCTTCAGCGGGCTCTCCCTCACCAACTTGATCATCACCGGCCTCTCCCTGATCATCGCCTTCCTCACCATCTCCATCATCCTGGTCTTGATCATCTTCCTCGCCTTCTCCCTTACAAGTATTGGAGGTTTCTGTGATCTTAAAGGCTTCATCACAAAGCTCTTTGTTTTCGTAATAGCTTCCTTCACCATCTTCGCAGGCACACTGACTATCCATATGTGCCAAAAGAGTATTATTATCCCGTTCCTCAGAGCTCAAACATCCTGCAAAAGTTGAGCATCCGCCACCAGATCCAGTGCCACCGCGCCCTCCTTCAAGAGCCTCTCGTACCGGGGCTGGCGCTCTTTTCTCAATGAAATCACGCACCGGCGCAGGCGCTTTTTGCATCATATTACGCCCAGCCTCCATCGCTTTCCCGCCCATCTCTTTAATTTTATCAAGAAATCCGGCAACTTGCAGATGGTCACTTTGGTAGTCCGATGTGTAAATCGTATCACCCGCACCTTGGCTCTGCCCAAAAGCAACAGGCTGAATCAAAACAACAAAAACAAATAGAACGAAAATAAAACTTGTGATCGACTTCATCGGAACTCCCCTTTAAAAACCCGGCTGATATAAAAACTCTGCCTATTTTCTTTATACTTCCCACTGTAGATTTATTATTATTCTCACCCTACATAGTATTATCATCTATCGGAAACAAAAAAAATTCAACTATAAAATAAATAAAGCCAACTACTTTGCATGACTTTCATGGCGATAAGAAGCAATGATCGCAATAACGATCGCCACCAAAATGAGGGACAGAGAAAGCCAGGTGGAAATGGGATACACATCCATAAGTAGCATCTTTGTCCCCACTAGCCCCAAAATAAAGGAAAGAGCATGTCGAAGGTAGTAAAACTTCTTTACAACCCCTGCTAACAAAAAGTACATCGACCGCAATCCTAACACGGCCAAAGCATTAGAAGTATAAACAATGAAAGGATCCCGCGTGATGGCAAAAATTGCTGGAATAGAATCCACGGCAAAAATAAGATCCGTCCCCTCGATCGTTAGCAGTACCAAGAAGAGAGGGGTTGCCAATATCTTACCTTTGGATCGCACAAAGAATTTCTCTTGGTGATATGTCTTCGTCATGGGCAAGAAAGACTTAACTTTTTGGAGTAAAATATTTTCTGACAAATGAGGCTCTTCATGACGATGCCAAAAGAACTTCAAGGCCGTCAAAACGAGAAAAATGCCAAAGAGGTAAAAGCTCCAGTGAATTTGCTCTATGAAAACGATCCCAACTGAAATCAGGAGAGCTCTCATAGTCAAAGCACCTATCACTCCCCAAAAAAGGACACGATGCTGAAACTGACAGGGCGTTTTGAAAAAGCTAAAAACAACAACGAAAATAAAAATATTATCGATGCTTAAGGATTCTTCAATTAAATAACCCGTAAAAAAGTCCAGCGCAGGCTGGGGGCCCCGCCAGAAATAGATTAAGATATTAAAGCCAATGGCGCAAAGAACCCAAAAAAGAGTCCAACATCCCGCCTCTTTCATCTCCACTTCTCGGGAAACTTTCCTAAAAACACCCAAATCTACGGCGAGAATAAGAGCTATAACGACATTGAAAACAATCCATGGCCAAAGAGGAATTGTATCCATAAGTTCCCTTCGTATCCTTTATTTTCTACAGTCCCAACCCTAACACAGTTTGTGCCACCTATCATGATTTTTATATACACTCCATGAATATACTTGTTGTGCCAAGGAAACGAATGAAGATAGGATCACGCTGAAATGACTAAAATTTTTATTGTTCACAATTTAGATCAGTGCCAATGGGTATTTAAAGCACTTGAAAACACAGACCGACAGAATATCTTCGGGCTCACACCACCATTTGGCGCCGCCTCTATGGGTGTGGGATACTTTGTATCCCTGGTAAAAGAGTGTCAGAAAACATTTTCTACGCTCCCTCCTATGATCTTGGACTGTGGAGACAAATCAGGCCATGTTCTCTCAGCCCTCCGATGTGACCTTAAACACGTCCTGTTCACGGGATCACAATCCGCCCACAAAAAACTCCAAGAAATTGCCTCACAAAATCGAGCAACTCTGTACGATGATTCAATTTTGGAAGGCCATGCCTTAGACCTATCTCACTTTAGTGTCTGTGACCGGGACCAGAAGTTTGAAGAATGGTTGTCTTGCTAGACGGCCCAGTTGAAGCCTTCATGGCCTGAAGAAACTGATTCACATTATGCTTCATCATTTTCAAATAAGTCCCTGCAGCCTCAGTTGGTTCAGATAAAGCATCTGAGTAAACGATCCCCCCAATCGTAGAGTCAGCTTCACTCGCAATTTGCTCCATAAGCTTAGGGCTGGAAATATTCTCTAGAAAAATGACCTTGATACCATAACGACGGGCCTTTTGAATAAGATTCACTAGATCTTGAGCCGAGGGTTCAAATTCTGTACTCATGCCAAGGGGCGCCAAAAACTCAACATCATAGTCCTCTCCAAAATAACCGAATCCATCATGAAGAGTCACGATCTTACGTTTTTCCGTTGGGATATTTGAAATGGCTGTCCGAATCCATTGATCCAAGTCTTCCAGTTTATTCAAATAAGCCTTTTTTCTAGATTCGTAGTAATCTGCATGGATCGGATCCTTTTGAGCAAGCGCCTGCGCAATATTGTGAATGTATTGTTTCACGTTGGAAATGCTATGCCAAGCATGGGGATCAAGTATTTCTTTCTCCTGGATAGGATCATACCGGCGTCTAACGCCTTTAGCCCCCACAATCACCGTGCCTTTATATCCCGAAGCTTCTATCAGGCGATTCATCCACCCTTCAAACCCAAGACCATTTGTAAAGACTAAGTCTGCATTGGCAAGTGCCTTAGCATCCCGGATTGATGGCTCATACACATGTGCATCTCCATTGGGCCCTACGATACTATCAACATGAACATGCTCTCCCCCAACAGCCTTTAGCAAGTCACCAAGCACACTAAACGTTGCTACTGCTTTAAGAGGAACTTGCTCCATTGCCATCCCCTCGGACGAGAGCAGCCCACAGAACAACACTAAGCTGAGAAAAAAACGCATCATTTTCAAAAAATTCTAACTTATTTTCGGGGAGGCAGGCCGCTTTCCAGCTCTAAGTGTCCGCAAACTCCCCTGAGTTCCAACCAATAAAGACAATATGTATAAAACACCTGCTACTAAAATGATAGAGGGTCCAGAGGGATACCCTGCATGGACAGAAATCAAAAGCCCCAAATAGCCCGAGCTCGAAGCAAACAGAAAGGACACCAGAATCATGCTCCAAACCCGTTTTGCCCAGAATTTAGCCCCAATGGCCGGCAACATCATAAGCCCCAGGGCCATAAGAGTCCCCAATGTCTGAAAAGCGGCAACGAGATTAGCAACCACCAGCATTAAAAAGATAATATGATAGTATCCTCCCGCCCCAGAAACCGATTTGAAATAATTTGGATCCACACACTCCAGAATCAAAGGTCGATAGATGGTCGCTAAAACAATGAGAGTAAGGGTTGCCACCCCCGCGACCAGCAGCAATGCATCCACGTTTACGGCCAATATGGTCCCAAATAGGATATGCAACAAATCCACATTGCTCCCCTTCATGGAAACCAGCGTCACACCCAAAGCCAAAGAAATAAGGAAAAAGCCAGCGAAACTGGCATCCTCACGTAATTGAGTCACCCGAGAAACAACGCCTGCCAACAGCGCCACCACAAGTCCCATTATAAACCCACCAAGACTCATAACCGTAAGGGACAAGCCCGAAATGAAAAAACCAATGGCCACGCCGGGGAGAATGGAATGGGAAAGAGCATCCCCCAAGAGACTCATACGCCTCAGGACTAAAAAGACTCCCACTGGGCCCGCCCCAAGGGCAAGAGCCATACAGGCCACCATGGCACGCTTTAGGAACAAGTGCTCTATGAAGGGTGCAAAGAAAAAATCATACATAGCTATCAGCCTCATGAAAACACACTGGAATATGGGCCTTGTCTTTTTCTGTTAGAACAGTATCCGTTTCCCCCCAAGACACAACTTTGCGGGACAAAAGAAGCGTATAGGGAAAATGCTTTCTCACCATGGCCAAATCGTGCATTACCACAATGATCGTTCGGCCTTGTTTGTGCCACTCCAGAACCAGTGCCATAAGATCCTTGACGGTCTTTTCATCAATTCCCGTAAAGGGCTCGTCTAATAGGATCAGTGCCGCATCCTGCAAAATAAGGCGCGCAAATAAGATCCGTTGGAATTGACCGCCCGAAAGAGCGTCCAAAGACCTATTTTCACTGCCCTTCATGCCAACTGTATGCAAGGCATCTGCAATGCGCTGTCTTGACCCAGGCGTAATGGCATCAAATCCTTTCGTTTGGACCCACAAACCCGTTGAAACGAGTTCTTCCACTGTGATGGGAAATGTACGATCCACTTGGGACGATTGAGGCAAATAAGCAATGTGGGATTTTTTTCTACTTGGGGTTTCGGAAGTGCATTTGATGGAAAAACTGCCCTTTTGAGGACGCACGAAGCTGGATAGAACTTTTACAAGAGTGCTTTTTCCACTGCCATTGGGACCAATAATAGCCGTCAAACTCCCACTCGGGAACGTCCCTGTCACACTCTGGAGTGCCACAACAGCCCCATAGGACACCTGTATATCCTTCAAGGAAATCTGAGGCGCCAAGGATATGTACTGTTCTTGCTTCTCTGGCATTACACAGCCCAAAACACACAGGCCCACAACAAGACTATGGGGATAAGAACTACGCCTATTCGCTGCCATATACCTTGCAAAAATGGACCTTGAGAGAATGGAGCACTCATTATACAAACCTCAGAAAATCAAATCCCCTGATCACAAACAAGTGACCATAAACAGTTGATCATAAATAAGAGCTTCTCACGCATAATTGTCAAGATTTTTCAATAAACAATGATCTTGCTCTCAACCCACTTCCTAAATTTTGCCTCTTACTTTTTCAAATGCAAGTTGGTAAAAAAGGAGCCAATAAAGAGCTATCCCATGAGTCAAAGAGGTGTTCCATGTGTAAAAAAATTCAGTTGTCCATATTGTTTTGTCTTATCGTCTGCGTTTCCCATACGCCTACTTTTCTCTGTGCCAAAATGCTTTTGCCACAATCTACGAATTTTAAAAATATCCATATCAGCGGCCCTTTCTCAAGAGCGACCACTGGCAAAAACGGCGCTATCTTCATGGATTTAAAGAATGCTGGGAGCTCCAATGATAAACTCGTGGGCGTGGCCTGTCCCTTAGCCCGTAGTGTAGAGCTTCATAATACGGTCAAAGAAGGCAAAGTCATGAAAATGCGTACCGTAGAATCCATTGACTTGCCTATTAAAACCAGTGCTTCCCTTGCCCCAGGAGGCAAACACATCATGCTCATGGGCCTCTATAATCCGTTAAAGGAAGGCGAAAATCTCACCCTCACCCTCTTTTTTGAAAGAGCCGGCCAGATCACCCTGGAAATTCCCATTGCCCAAGCCGGTGCCAAAAGCGCTCCTCTCCAACTTCCAGAGACTAAGGATGTGAAGAAAACCTAAAAAAAAACCACTTTTTATTGCCTCTTTGCTATAATCAAAACAGGCACTAAAAAAGTATCTCTTTAAGGGGGAGAGGATTCATGGGGTGCAAATCTGTTTTATCTATTGCGTTAGTTGCAGGGGTCCTATTCGTGGCAGCCCATGTTGCAGAGGCGAAAGATATCGACGATCTTATTGATAATAGCGATACAGCTATTGAAAAATTAGATGCTATTCTATGGATCGACCCAGATGCTCCCTTTGATGGAAAGGGGACATCCGAAAGCCCTGTATCTTTGGAACAAGCAAAGAAACTCCTCAAATCCGGAAATTACACGGGGGCGTATGTTTTTGGAGCCAACAAGGAACTTCGCAAAAAAGTGGCCGGATTTTTCTCAAGCAAAATAAAGGGGGAGGTTCTTAGAAACGATAAAACGGTCCATATATACGGGACTGGTCGCTCGATTGAAGCTTTCGCCTCACCTGAAGCAGTAGCTGCAACTTTGGAGAAGCCAAAAAAGCATAAGGCTCACAAAAAAGATCTAAAAGTAAGCGAACCGGAAACGACTAAAAGGGATGTATCCAAATCAGTTGTGGTACAGGCACAAACTCCAGTACCGACTGTCGTATACAGGGACTTTCCGGATGATGGATTTCTAAGATGGGGGGAACTGGCAGGCCGACAACTCGAGCAAGCTAAAAAAAAGGAAATTGCTTTTTTTCAAAATCCGAGTGATATAACCCACTGGGAGGCGCAGAAAGCCTTGAAAAACGTGAAGGGTCTGGTTGTAAAGAAAGACAATATTGATAGAACTGCTTTTCCATATGTCCACATGTTCAAAGCAGATACCATTTACCGTCGCGACCTCGCAAATTATTTCCAAGATAGCTCTGACGACGCAAAACAGTATCTTATCAAAAAGGTCCGAGATCACGTAAAGGAGGTCAGGCAAAGACAATTGCAAAACCTCGCACGCCCTGAAGATATGGATTGGACAGATGATGAGCTAGATGACTTTGAAGATGCCCTCCTGCATCCACAGGGATGAGAGTGGGATGAGAGTGGCATAAAACCCAAGCCATAAAATTTAAGGGGGCATGTTTTAAATTGATTTCCATACTGGAGTTGCTGGTCTTTTCCTATTTCCGAATACTCTCCAAACATAGAAATTAAAAAATTCCCCTTTTGTTATTTTTTTGTTACCATAGAAGAAGATAATAAGAATAGTTGCTTTATAGGGAGAAGATTCATGGGGTACAAATCTGTTTTATCTATTGCTTTGGTTGCTGGGCTCTTGTCCACAACGGCTCAT
>Ga0066610_10000720_pt1 | contig 22428 bp, 20 predicted proteins | sample SaaInlV_DNA_165m_FD_60375 | JGI IMG/M metagenome (GOLD analysis project Ga0066610, IMG submission 60375) | Marine microbial communities from expanding oxygen minimum zones in the Saanich Inlet - SI075_LV_DNA_165m | ecosystem: Environmental > Aquatic > Marine > Unclassified | place: British... | reverse complement strand
TTCTCAACATCAAAAAATCCTGGCTGTGACATTTATAAACCCTCCAAAAATAACCAACTATCTCTTTATATCAGATGTTTACGTCATGTCTAGAGGTTAATAGAGGCGCCCAATTCTTCATAAAATGGTTTTATTGCTTCAGTTCGGCACCGTTCAGTGCTAGCAATAGCAGACAATGAAATCATAGAGAGACTTCATGATAGAATCCTATTTAAGGCCACGATACCAGAAGGCTTTCGTTGACCCGGTTGCGAAGAAAGTCAGCAATTTCCTGTCTCCCAATTTTGTTACATTCGTTGCCTGTCTCTGCGGAATTGCCGTTTTCCCCGCCGTCTATTTTCAGCAATATGGGGCGGCTTGCTTCATTCTACTTCTCTCAGGATACTTTGACACCCTAGATGGCACCATCGCACGCCTTAAGGGGGATACTTCACCCACAGGATCCGTATTTGATATCACAGCAGATCGCATCGTAGAGCTGGTCGTTATCTTTTCCCTTCTGTATGTGGACCCCATTTCCAGAGCCATCCCAGCGTTCTGGATGTTGGGAAGTATTCTATTGTGTGTCACAGCCTTTCTGGTGGTGGGTATCTTTTCTGAGAACACAAGTAATAAGGGCTTTTTCTATAGCCAGGGCATCATGGAACGCGTCGAGGCTTTTGCTTTTTTTATCCTCATGCTGCTCTACCCAGAATGGTTTTCCACTCTGGCCTGGATTTTTTCAAGCCTGGTCATTTTGACGGCTTTTATTCACGTCTTTTGTTTTTGGAAAGCTTCTAAAACAGCCGATTAAGCATTTTTACAATCCACTTGGTACGTTCTGAAAACAACATGGGTTTGAAATAAGATCCCGCCACTATTTTAGAGATTTCTCCTCGTGTCGGATAAGGCGCAATCAAGCTAGCCATATGGCCTATTTTCATTTTTCTAGACACCATAAGACACCAAGGGAGAATAAGTTCACCTGCATGGCGGCTTACAATCGTGGCACCAAGAACTCGGCCTCGCTTTGTGGTAAGCACTTTTATACGCCCATCAATTTCTCGTTCCGCCTGAGCACGATCATTTTCTTCAAAGCTTTGCTCTAAAATCCTGACATCGGCATGTTTTGCTTTTGCTTGCTGCTCACTTAAACCCACATGAGCCAATTCAGGATCTGTGTAGGTCACCCAAGGAATGGCATCATAGTTCACAGTTGCCGGCAATCGGAACAGGGCATTTCTCAGCACCACACCTGCATGATAATTTGCAAAGTGTGTAAATTGATAGGGTCCGACAACATCACCGATAGCAAAGACACGCTTGTTACTGGTCCTTAGTCTTTTATCCACCCCAATTCCCTGGGGTGTATACTCTATGCCTGCTTTTTCAAGATCAAGCCCATTCACATTGGGCGTCCGACCCGCCGCTACCAATAGATGGCTGCCCTTAATTTGCTTGCGTTCTCCCCCATCATCTATTTGAATGATATAGCCTGCATTACCTTTTGCCACATTAAGAATACGAATTTCTTCTCTTATATCAGCCCCTTCTTCCAAAAGCCGTACTCTAATAACTTGAGTCAACTTTGGATCATCTTTATCCAGTATTGGTAGGGCCGAAAGGATACACACTTTGCTTCCAAAACGTAAAAATGCCTGAGAAAGCTCACACCCTATGGGGCCTCCTCCAATAACCAACAGGTCTTTAGGCAATTCTTTCAAATCAAAAATTGTCTCGTTGGTATGGTAGGATACTTTATCCAAGCCAGGAATAGGCGGGACCATGGGAGAAGAGCCTGTTGCAATGACAAATCGCCGCGCTCTAATGATTTGCTTGCCTACTTTAACTTCCCTCTCATTTTCGAATTGAGCACCACCCTCGATGACTTTCACCCCCAAGCCTTCAAATCTTTCGACTGAATCCTTCGGGGCTATGGATTGGATAACAGAATGAACATGTTCCCAAACTTTTTTATAGTCTACGGTTACCTTCTCTACGTTGATCCCAAGTTCTTTCCCTTTTTTAATTTCGCTCATGATATGGGCCGCCGACAGCAAAGCCTTAGAAGGAACACAGCCGTAGTTGAGACAATCTCCTCCCATTTTCCCTTTTTCGATCAATACGACCGAAGCTCCCATTTGGGCAGCCCCTGCTGCAACGGAAAGTCCTCCGGATCCGGCCCCAATTACACAAAGGTCTGCCTCAATAATATTGCTCATCCTCTCCTGCCTTTCAGATAATTGTACGCAATGGGTAAAAGAGACAGCAAAGCCAATCCTCCCAAAGCAAATAAGACCTTGGGCTCATATAATATCTGTACTGTGCTAGAAGGCTCCATTTCCAGGGCACCCCCGATACCATCGCCAACTAAGGCATAGACAGCCGTCCCAGGAATGATTCCTAAGAATGTAGCAACAACGTAGATAGAAAAGCGAATATTTAGCATCGCTGCAGCAATATTTACGACCCAAAAAGGAAAGATAGGAATAAGGCGCACAGTCATTAAATAGGACCAGGCGTTTTTCTGAAACCCGCGTTCCATATTTTTGATGAGCCCGCCTGCTTTTCGCTTTAGAATATCTCCAAAAGCACTTCTTGCCGCCAAAAATAATACGATCGCACCCGCCGTAGCACTTAAGACCACATAGAAAGTTCCCCAATAGACTCCGAACAGAAATCCTCCCGTGATTGTCAGAATTGAGGCACCAGGCAAGGAAAAGGAGACGGCTAAGATATAGGTGAGCATAAAAACTAAAACGGCCAAAAAATAATGGACCTCTGTCCATTGTACGAGGAACGCTCTGTGGGCTTGAAGAGCAGATAGACTCAGATACTCTTCGCCCCCCAATGCAAAGAAACTCAGCAATCCCATCAAAAGAATTGAAATAGGCAGATATTTCTTAAAGAAACTGGCTTTAATTCTTGACATAGACCCCCTGCATTTTTCGTGCTTATGGCTCATTTTAACACAAAAGGGAGATCTTGAGTACTGACTACAATCGACTCTTTATCTTCACGATTCTCTCATAAGAGTGATCAATCTCTTCCTCAGAGATATCTCCTCTTGAGACAGATTCCTTCACCATTTCAATGATTCGGTGGGGCAAACTCACGTCAGCTTCAACGCTACCCTTTAAAGCCGCCAAAGGATTATTGGAAAAAATCAGAATATCATTACCAGCCTTTATGGCACGGATGGTGGCCTCTTGAGTGCCAAAATTATCGTATATAGCCCCCATATGAAGGTCATCCGTTATCACCACACCATCATACTTAAGTTGCTTTCTCAGAATATCTTGAATCACGTGTGGTGAAAGGGTGGCGGGAAGGGCTTTGTCCCAGTGGGCATTTACAAGATGGGCTGTCATGATCATATCAACCATGTTTTTCTGGATTAAGCTTTTGAAAGGTTCCAGTTCTCTTTCTTGCCAAGTTTGGGTCACATCAATAAGCCCCTCATGGGTATCGCCCTTTGCTGTTCCATGACCGGGGAAATGTTTTAAGGATGTCAGCACTCCTGCTCCATGGTGAGCTTCTATAAAGGCTTTGGCATATTTTTCAACAGTCTTTACATCACTTCCAAAACTTCTCTCAATTTCTCCAATGATAGGACACATGGGGCCACTTAGGGGGTCCAAATCCACAACGGGAGAAAAGTTTAGGTTAAAGCCAAAATTTGCCACATACTGGGCAAAAGAGCTGTAGTATTTTTTGGCTTCATCAAAAGATTTGCAGTCAGATTCCACCGCTTTAGGAGATTTAAACGAAACAAATGCCCCGGCTCCCTGATCATCCCTATCCATAAATCCACTACGGGGATATAGACGCTGCACTTTTCCACCTTCTTGATCAACGGAAACAAATAGAGGCAAAACGGTTTCAAGCTTTCGAAAACCGTTTGCCAACTCCTTAAGCTGAGCAGGTGATTCTATATTCCTCCCAAAGAGAATCACACCACCAATAAGGCCTTGTTCGGCCTGTTGATAAACTTCTTGAACCCAGGGATCACTCAAGGACGTTCCACAGAACCCTACCAGAATTTTTTGGCCGATTTTTCGTGTAAGAGTATCTTCTGAAATTATTTTACTCACTTATTCATCACCCCCATCAAAGACTTTTTTGAAAATACCGGGGGCAAGAACAGAAAGAGGATTCACGGAAACACTAGGATCTCCTTTTTCCCCACCTATAGCATAATTAAAGCCCAAAAAGCCCTCCCCTTCTCCACCGGTCAAAATGGGGCCTATAAGGGGGATCTTCTTTACCAAGGCACTAAACATATAGGCAGGCGCAACACTTCCAGAGAGCTTCAACTGATCAGTTTTTCGATCGATTGTACCAGCGAGTGTTATGCCAATGGACGATCCCTTGGCATAGCCTTCACTTATCTTAAAAACATCTTCCTGTGCCTCAAAAGTAATCTCAGACATTGAGAATGGAACGCCACTGCCCGTAAGGATATTCAGCAATCCGCTGAGGGATACCATGGATAATACTTTTGCCAAAATTGGCTCATCAACGACTTTAAAGTCTTCCAGTTGTATAGTCCCTGTCAAAGGAGTCTTGTAGTCAACTGAGTGTCTTTCACCTTTTACCTCTAAGGTTCCCCCAACCACGGAATCTGTAAAATTCAAAGCACTCAAAAAAGCACCTCCATCGTCTGCATTGATGGTAAGCGTTTGTCCGTCCTCTTTCTTCGTCGGCAAAAACTTAATCTCAAATTTTGCAGGTTTGGATGTTTCTGCATCGGGAAGCAGGCCAAACAAGTCAACTTGTGTCCAATAACCCTTGGATCGCACAGCCAACCCTTTGACTGAACCTAATGCCCCCTCCCCTCCAAACTGAAGCTTTTGAACGTCAAGTGTCACCCTCATGGAGGCAAACATATCGGATTCGCCCTCCCCTTCCATAAAAGGACCCAGATTAAGCAAGTCCCCCTTACAGGAAATAGTATACTGGCCATCTGATTCTTTCTTGAGCGCACCGTTTAATTCGCCAGCACCCGCTTTCAAAAAGATAAAGCTTGCTGAATCAAGCTTTGACGCCTCATCAAAAAAAGCTTTTCCTTGAATCGTTGCGCCTCCTCCTGAAAGCACAAAGCGTGGTAACGCTGAGAATCCCCCCTGTTTCAGAGTCACTTCAATTTCAGCTTCTCCTGGGATCCCAATAGACTTTTCCCAAACCAATGGCTCAATATTCACGCGGCTTCGCATAAGATCGAGTTTCGCATTTATACTCGCAGCGTCGGGGCTTGTCTTGATATAAGAAACTTCAGCCCCCATCATCCCTTCAATATAGGGACTTAAATTCACACCAAATTCTGCAAAATCCCTATGTGATATTCGGCCCGAAAGTTTAAGTTGTGTTGTGAATGGCGAATCCGACGAAAAAACCTCTTCCCACGATAAAGAAACCGCCGCATTATTTATATTTCCATCTCCAGTCAATAGCAGGCGTTCAGTGGTGACATCTAAATCCAGACTTTGGCTTGTAAATTTATGGTCCTTATTCTGGATGGAAATTTGGTAACTTGCCTCTAAAAGTTTTGCTTGCGCATGAAGCTTAATATCGCCCAAGGACAACTTTTGGAGAAGTGGGAATCTTAAATTAAGAGATGCATTTGCGTCGCCTTCAAAAGCGTCTGTTTTGAGGCCCAGTTTGTCTACATAATTTAAGGGATCGTGATTAATAAACTTAAGCACCTTCTTTAAGGGCCCCTCTATATCCAGCGTGATATCTGCATCTTGATCTTCTTCTGAAAGATCTGTCAAAAGGATTTCTCCCCCTGTAACATGTAATCCACTTACATCTCCCGATGTAGCATGAATCTTGAATTGCTCATGGGTGAAATCGCAAACCCCATCGACATTTTCCACTGGAGGCATGCCCTTAATATAGCTGACCGTAGTTCCTTTGAATTGTATCCCACCGGATAGAGTCAAATCCTCCACAGCGCCCTGGAGGTGCACATGTGCAGAGGGAATAATCCCTTTAGAGAGGTTCTCTGTCACCCACTCCCTAGCATTTCGACCCAACTGCTTGGGCCATAATGACTCAAGATCATTCACTGGCACGTCCTTAAGCGATACATCTGCATTCAAAGAAAACATTGGCTCTTGATGAAGAGAAGAATATTTCCAGTCAAGGCTTCCCTCCAAAAGAATCTGCACGCCAGAAAGAGAAATAGAAAAGCTATCTATGGTAATTTTTTCTGGGGATATGAGACCACTTCCGCCAAACAGATCTAATGTCTGAGGTCTGGCAAAATGATTTGGGCTATCTATTTTCCCGTCATTTCCCTTTATGTCGAAGCCTATATTGGAAGACCTTGAATCCGATTTGTACAAGGAAACCTGAAAATTCTTTACCTGAAGCTCTCCTAACTCATCATCATATAAATCAAGAGTCCCTTGACGCAGATTTAAAACCGTAAAAATATTCAACGTTTTTATGACAAGTGGATAAATATCTTCAAACGAATACTGGGAATCAATCTCTACGGCACCCTTTTGGTATTTTAAGCGAATAGAAGGACGGAGAATCTCAACTTCTTCCGCATCTATCTGTCCCACAAAAATTTTGAAAAAGTTTAGAGAAACAGTCATGTTTGGAATATGTAAGACGGTTTCAGTTTCTTCTTTTACATGGACCTCTTCAAGATGAATATTTACGGGATGTTCATAGTCAGCATAAGTCAACGTTATGCCACTAACAGAAAGATTATAAGGATTAATTTTTGACTGAAGCGACTGTTCTATAGCAGGCGCAAAATAACTTAAATCAAGAGGTCCCCATGCCAAACGACCAACCAAAAGAACTGCAAAAGCGGTACATACGAGAAGAATAGCAGCCAGAAAACGTAGGATAAAAAAAGAAAGTTTTAAGTACTTTTGCTTCACCTAACGAACCAACCTACTACGCTATCCGAACATTCGGGATAAATGCCCTATAGCCTCTATATATATTTTAATTCCTTGTACATTCAAGCTTTTTCGACCCGCAAAACAAGAATGTTTTATATTTCCTCTGTCGCCTTTTCTAGCCACTTAGCTGTTTCTTTATTCACCAGAGGGCTAAGGGTTTCTTTGACTTTTTTGTGATAGCTGTTTAGCCACTTTTTTTCATTGTTATTGAGCATTGCCTTTTCAATCAGATTTACATCAATGGGCGCCATGGTAAGTGTCTCGAACTGTAACAATTCCTGTCCATCTGTCTGGCGCTCTTGACAAGGAGTCACAACGGTAAGGCTTTCAAGGCGGATCCCATACTCTCCTTCCTTATAGTACCCTGGCTCATTGGAAAGAATCATTCCTGGACACAATGGCGCTCCAAATCGTCTGGGAGAAATGCATTGAGGCCCCTCGTGGACATTCAAGTAACTTCCAACCCCATGTCCCGTTCCATGGCCATAGTCTAAACCCACTTCCCATAAAGGCGCGCGCGCCAAGGCATCTAACTGTCCCCCGGTTGTTCCTTTTGGAAACCGCGCGCTTGCAATGGCGATATGACCTTTTAAAACTCGGGTAAAACGTTCCCTTTGCTCCTCAGAAGATTTTCCAACAGCTACCGTACGCGTAACATCTGTCGTCCCATCCAAATATTGAGCCCCTGAATCCAGTAAATAAAGACCATTTGGCTCAATGGTCCGGTCGCTTTTTTTGCTAGGAGCATAGTGGATAATGGCACCACTGGGACCCATGGCCGAAATAGTGTTAAAACTTAGCCCTTTGAATAAATCCTGTTTTTCACGATATTCTAAAAGCCTTTCCGCTGCTGACAATTCAGTCAAATCACCAACGAGAGAGGCACGTGAGAACCAGGCCAAGAACTCGGTCAAAGCAACCCCATCCCGTATGTGGGCCTGACGCATACCCTCGGCTTCAACATTGTTTTTGCAAGCCTTGGGCAAAAGGCACGGATCTTGTTTTCTTAAAATGCTAGCACCTGCAGATTTCAAAGTCTCAATAACACCAACCGTACAAACCTCTGGATCTAGCCGCACCATCAACTTTTCTGCCCCCATGGCTTTGAGCGCGGGGTCAAAAGCGTGCGGATCATGAAAGCGAACATGCTCTAGGTTGTCTTGGATCTCCTTGCTCAAACGACCTTTTGAAAGAAATACATCCACAGAGGCATCTCCATTTAGGACGGCAAATCCCAGGGCAAGGGGCGTATATTGCAAATCACTGCCACGAATATTTAAAAGCCAATTCATGGAAGGAACATCTGAAATTATGGCCGCATCTGCCCCTAGCTTCTTACAAATGGTCAGACGCTTTTCCATGGAGGAGAGCCCAGCATATTTTAAGGGGTGCAGCACAACCTTGGAATCCGGCAATGGTGGACGCTTGTGCCATACATCATCCAGAGGGTTATTTTGACATGGAACAAGTTCTGCTGAGGCTTGTTTGCAAACATCACGAAAGTCTTTTAGCTCAGACTCCAAATGAAGAGTTGGATCATATCCTACTTTCATGCCCGCTTTGAGATTCGCAGAAAGATACTGCCTCGGCGATCCCTCAACGAAAAACTGGTAGATACTCAACCTTTTTGGATCTACCTGTTCCTTCGCCTGGATTGTATAACGCCCATCCACAAACAGAGCGCCTTTATCAGAGAAAACAATTGCGGTCCCTGCAGAGCCGGTGAATCCCGTTAAAAAGGCAAGACGCTCAGAAAATTCAGGCAAATATTCATTCTGATACTCATCCCCATGGGGCACTATAAACCCGTCGAGCTCTTGTTTTTTCAACTCTTCCCGAAAGAGGTTGAGATTGTTGGCCTTTGTCATTCTATTTCAGCATCCTATAGAGAGGCCATTCGTGAGGATGGAAGCCCTAATTTTTCACAGGCCGTTTTAATACGTTGGCATGCGGTCTCCAAAAGTTTGGTATCCAGAGCGTAAGAAACCCTTAAGTAAGGAGATAATCCAAAAGCAACACCCGGGACGACGGCTACATCGGCACTGTCCAAAAGATAGTCAGCAAAGTCGGTATCTGAATTCAAAATTTTACCCTCTGGAGTCTTGGCCCCCATGATGCCTTCACATGAAGGATAAACATAAAAAGCACCTTTGGAAACTTGGCAAATCAGGCCCGGGGTTTCGTTAAAAATCTTAACGACTAAATCGCGCCGGTCTTTGAAAATCCTATTCCTTTCCTCCATAAAATCCTGTGGACCATCTAAAGCTTCGATTGCCGCCATCTGACTAATAGAACACGGATTCGAGGTGCTCTGGGATTGCAGTTTCTTCATGGCCTTTATAAGATCTGGATGGCCGGCACCATACCCAATGCGCCAACCTGTCATGGCATATCCCTTTGAGACCCCATTCACGACTAGTATACGATCCTTGAGTTTTGGATTAAGAGTCGCCAAGGAATGGAAAACCATATCATCGTACAAAATATGCTCGTAAATATCGTCGGAAAGAACATGAACATGAGGATAGGCCATAAGTACTTTTGCCAAAGCAAGAAGCTCTTCTTTCGAATAAACACCGCCCGTGGGATTAGAGGGTGAATTTAAGATAAGCCACTTCGTCTTGGGGGTGATGGCCTTTTCCAAAACCTTAGGCGTTAATTTAAAATCATCTTCCCGAGCACAAGGGGCTATTTTTGGTGTGCCGCCTGCGACAATCACCATATCTGGATATGACACCCAATAAGGGGCCGGAATAATAACTTCATCATCCGGATTAATAGTTGCCAGAAGCGCATTAAAAAGAACTTGCTTGGCCCCACAGGAAACAAGAATTTGGTCCGGCGTATATTCCAGGCTATTCTCTCGCGCTAATTTTGCACAAATAGCTTTTTTGAGTTCAGGGGTCCCATCTACCTGAGTATATCGGGTTTTCCCGTCCTTAATGGCCTGAATAGCCTTTTCTCTGATTGGGGCAGGCGTATCGAAATCTGGCTCCCCAGCCCCCAATCCTATAACGTTTCGACCTTCCGCTCTTAACTTTGCTGCCTTAGCAGCAATCTCCAGAGTAGGAGATGGTTTGATCATATGAACACGATCTGCAATAAAACCCATTCTTGTCCTCCACTATTGTAGCCCCGTACAATCTATAGATTTTTGAGGCCATTAACAAGAACCCAAATGGAAAATCAGCTGGAGTTTCTGAGGTGAAATATAATTCTAGACAGCGTAGCACCTCCAAATTTCATTCTGCTAAAATCAATTCCGGGAAAATTTTTCATTATCAGAAGGTAAAAACATGCTTTTTAAAGAATTCTCTGAATAATTCGACTGAACTACAAAAATACTGTAGAATCAAAGGCAGGATAGAAAATTAGCAGGAGGCGAAAATGGTTAAGTGTAGATGTTTAGTATATTCCTTAATTTTGGGGATGTTTGGGTTTGTATATAGTGAATATGCAGAGGCAAGAAAGGCGCATAACATTCGTCAGTATAAGAAGTGTGTAAAAACTGATATGGAGAAGGTCCCTGCATGTGCTGGTGTTGCTCACAGTCTCGTATATAATGCACCTCATTTTGCGACACCTTATGCAGAAGTTTACATAGAGGATGATAGTAAGCCGCCAGTATCCCTCAGTAAGGCATTAGAAGACACAAAGGAGGGTGAATACGCTTGGGGTACAGAATTTGAGAAACAACTAACCAGGAAGCAAACAGATTGCTACTATCATGCTGCTGTTGCTGGTAAAGATCATATATTCAAATCGTGTTGTAAACATTATGGAACGTGGCACGATAAACCACCAGGTGGTTTAAAATTTATGCCTTCTCCTATGCCGCGTGCTACGGACGTTGGATACTGTGACTTTAAGGACTAACTAAAATCGCTTTGCGCTTCCGTCTTCGCAATGCTACGACGTGACGGGGCGCTATGGCGTGATTGTTATGACCTCTTTTCACAGGCCTCTTGTCTCCTATTTTCGTTTTTAGTAAAAATCGAAAATAGGAGCCTTTCTTATTTTCGCCAACACCCATAAAAATCAAATGGTGATTCTGGTCTAAGATGTAATTCTCACAACGGAAACACTCCAAATTCCATTCTGCTAAAATTAATTCAGGGAAAATTTTTCATTATCAGAAGGTAAAACATGCTTTTTAAAGAATTCTCTGAATAATTCGACTGAACTACAAAAATACTGTAGAATCAAAGACAGGATAGAAAATTAGCAGGAGGCGAAAATGCTTAAAGGTAAATGTTTAATATATTCCTTAGTTTTGGGGATGTTCGGGTTAGTTTATTGTGAATATGTAGAGGCCAAGGAAGATGGCAAAAAAGACGTGGCCAAAAAAGTAATTGGCAAAGGCGTGCATGAGGCAAGTGTAGAAAGCAGCAAAGGGCTGTATAAGAAATGTGTATCAAAAAACTTGCATAAGGCTCCACATTGTAAAGGCATAGAACATAAGGTTGTGAGCGCACCTGATTTTACGGAACCTTACAACGAGTTCTATTTAGATGAAGATAGTAAAACTTCCGTTAAACGCAAGCAAGCAAAACGTTACCTTAGAATGCACAAAGGTGACACGATTTGGATGACAGGACTAGATAAGCAGCTCACAGAACGAGCAGGTGATGATGGAATGCGCTGCTACTACTTTGCTAATAGGGAAGCTGATACTGGTGTTACGGGTGGTGTCTTAAAAAGTTGTTGTGAACCACATTCTGGAACATGGCACGCTGGAGCACCTGGTGGTTTAAAATTTCATGGTCACCATTTTAAAGGGCAATCAGGAGAGGTTGGATTCTGCGAGTTTAATAAAGGCTAACTAAAATCGCTTTGCGCTTCCGTCTTCGCCCCGCTACGGCGTGACGGGACAAGTTCATACTTCGCGATGCTACGACGTGAGGGGGCGCTACGATGTGATTTTGAATCTTATCTGGCATCAGTTTTATGGATCCGGCGCTTATCCGTCTTCGCTCCGCTACGACGTGATGAATCAATATTTCTCATACAGTTACCCTCCAAATCCCTAATGGCCGGGAAGACGTTGTAGCGTAAGCGAAGAGGCATCCGCCTTTCTTGCTGTTGTTTGTCCGTATATACCTCGTTCTATCTTTTCAAAACAGCCTCTTTATGCTATCCAGCATAGCAATTACGAACTGAAAAACCTGAGCATATAGAACATTAGAGGAATCACTTCATGAATTTACCAAAACATTTCTTTGCATCTTTTGCTTTTATCGCTGCCCTTATCCTGGTCGTTCTCACTTCCTATTGGGTCTTTCATGACTCTACAAATGAAGAACCCCTTGTGATTCATAAAGAAGGTTCTGGAGCCGCCGCTATTGGAGGAGCCTTTACCTTAATCGACCAAAATGGACATCAACAGACCGACGATATCCTAAAAAATAAGCTAAGCCTCATCTATTTTGGATATAGTTACTGCCCCGATATTTGTCCTACGGGCCTCCACGCCATGACCGTTGCCTTAGACATGCTGGAAAAGGAACTGGGGCCTGAAACGGCAAACAAAATACAACCCATTTTCATCACGGTCGACCCTAACAGAGATACTTCATCCCAACTTAAAATCTATATGCAAAACTTTCATCCCAGATTTATGTCACTCACGGGAAGTACAAAGCAGGTCCAAACAGCCATTTCTGCCTATAAAGTCTATGCCTCAAAATTTGAAGAAGAAGGGATGGACGACTACCTATTGGATCATTCTTCCATTGTTTACATTATGGACCCAGAGGGAAACTATGTTTCGCACTTCACCCATGCGACACCCCCCGAGGAAATGGTAAAAATCATAAAAGAGCAATTATAATTGTAGCTTCTTTAGCCCCTCTACCACTTTTATAAGTCTAACTTCTTTAGTTCCTCTACCACTTTTATAAGTCTAACTTCTTTAGTTCCTCTACCACTTCCGCATTGGCCGGCAAGAACTTATAGCTTTCAATTTCCGTTGGAAATACCCACTCTAAACGCTGGCCATCATGTCCCGTGGGACCCCCTTGCCATTTTGAGCATACGTAAATAGTCACCAGCACATGAAAATCCTGGTAGTCATGAGAAATAAACGTGAAAGGCCTTAAATCATTGGACTCAACAAAAATCCCAATTTCCTCCTGGAACTCACGAATCATTGCGTCTTCTGGGGTTTCCTTTGGTTCCAGTTTGCCGCCGGGAAACTCCCAAAAGCCCTCCATAAACTTGCCCTCCGGCCGTTGTGCAATAAGAACCTGACCGATTTCATTGATTAGGACGCCTGCTGTCGCAAGTCGTAGGTGCTTTTTTGGTTCCAGAGAAGCGTCGCGCACAGGTTTACTCATAACTTTGATCCTCACTTGTGATGAATATTAGAGTAATTCTCGTACTAAGTGAAGCTTATGCTGCTATACTGCAAAAACTGACCTTTTTAACGAAGCAGAAAGTCAATACTAATCAATAACTTAGATATAAAAAAGTATACTTAATATTATTATTATTTTACAATAGAGCAGTGTGACTAATAATTTTAATAACACTTATTTATTTGCTTGGGGAGAACTCAGGTTTTATTTATGAGGGGAGGCCTTCATTGTTGAACTCGATCATTAAAAGCGTCATGTCTCTTTTGACTTTGGTTTCGGTAGAATCCTCTGATTTTGTCAAAGGAATCTTTGAACCATCTTCTGGTGTGCCAACAAAAGAGGTTTCAAGTACTTTAAACCCACCCCGGGACTTCAACAAAAAATCAGTCAAAATCCTTTCCTTAGATGGGGGCGGTGTTAAGGGAATTATTTCCGCTCGAATCTTGCAGGAATTTGAAAAATGCACGGGGAAGCCCATTGCTAAAATATTTGATGTTATGGGTGGCACCTCAACGGGTGCTCTTCAAACGCTTTTTCTGTCAACCCCAGGTGAAAACGGAAATAGCAAATACACAGCCAAAGAACTAACAGCCATTTATCGCAAACACATGAAAGATGTTTTCCAAAATACATTTTGGCAAAGATTAAAATCAGGCTGGGGATATTTTTCTCCAAAACATAGCTCCAAAGGCATTGGGAAAATGGCTAACGAATATTTAAAAAAAGCAGAACTCAAAGAAGCAATATCACCCATTATCCTCTTATCAATTGATTTGAATAATGCAAGACCACATTTTTTTCAATCTGAAAGGGCTAAGGAAGACCCGTCTCAAAACTATCTCTCAAAAGATCTGGCCACAGCTGTAACTGCAGCTCCCATCTTTTTTTCTCCCCAAATTTTAAAGAATTCTCTAGGAGAAGAAAAAATAATTATGGATGCTGGTATAGTTGTTAATAATCCTACTATACAAGTCATTTCTGAAGCACACAAGCTTTACCCGAAGATGGATAATCTTTTAATCGTATCAATAGGAACTGGGAAAAATAAATTCAACTTCCATCCCAGGAAAATGTTGAACGCAGGAGCTATCACCTGGATGGAAGACTTTAAGTTATTTAAGTTTATGATAGTGGCAGAAGTTCAAGACCCAGATGTGGTACTAAATGATATATATGACGAAAATCGAAAGAATAAAAACTACTATAGACTTGAGCCAGAACTAACTGAAAACACATCTGAAATCGACAATGCCTCAGACAAAAACATGGGTGAACTTTATGAGATTACAGAAAAGTACATTCATGATAACGCCGCAGAAATCGCAGAGATCTGTGAAAAATTAAAAAAGGATTGAAAAGAACTGCACACCTCACGTCCACTTCGGACACATTAAACAAATATGACAATTTGCTACCTTCATTGCCAGTTCTAGCCACACCCAGCAAAATTTACCAAATTTCAGCTTGCGACAAAAGCACAGGTGGCTTAGAGTGTGGTCGAATTTATGAATATAAATTGCAGAGGAATTGATGTCTGAAAGCAAAAATCAAGGTCCAGCTCTACCCACTGAAATCAAAGCCCTTTCCTTTGAAAAGGCCCTACATGAACTAGAATCTATCGTTCGTGGCCTGGAAGAAGGCCAAAGTTCTCTGGAAGAGTCTATCAATTCATATGAACGGGGTTCTATGTTGAAACAGCACTGTGATCTAAAACTAAAAGAAGCCAGACTTAAAATTGATAAGATTACCACCGTTAATCCTCAAGGTGATCCTAAACTAGAGCCCTTTACGGCCGATTAGGAGTATGTAATGGAAACGCTAAAAGACAACTTAAAGAAAATCAATGCGGAAGTGCATACAGTACTGCGAGAACTTTTGCCTCCTGCAGAGGGAATCGAGGCCAGCCTTATCGATGCTATGGAATATGCAACCCTAGACGGTGGAAAAAGGCTACGACCTTTTTTGGTATTAAAGACTTCGGAAATGTTTAATGTATCCAAGGACTCTGCTCTACGTACGGCTGCAGCCGTTGAAATGATTCATTGCTTTTCTTTGATCCATGACGACCTGCCAGCAATGGATAACGCCGACATTCGGAGGGGAAAACCTTCCTGTCATGTTCAATTTGGTGAATCAACAGCCATTCTGGCCGGAGACTCTCTACAGTCACTGGCTTTTGAAGTCTTAGCAGATGAAAAAACCCATTCTGATCCCCGCGTCCGTGTAGAATTGGTACGTGCCCTCGCAAAAGCTAGCGGCTATCAAGGCATGTCTGGTGGACAAATGATAGATCTGGCAACTGAAAACCAAAAACTAGATATGGGATCAATTATACGTCTTTTGCGCTTAAAAACAGGAGAGCTCTTCGCCTTTAGCTGTGAATCAGGCGCTATTCTCGCAAACACATCTGCAGAATCTAGACATGCTCTACACGCCTATGCCCATGACTTTGGACTCGCTTTCCAAATTGTTGATGATCTCTTGGATGAAACTGGCACTGAACAAGAGCTCGGAAAACCAACTGGAAGCAGCAGTGTTCTAGGAAAAGCAACCCTTGTAAATCTTCTTGGAATTGATAAAGCCAAGGAACAAGCTCGCATATTGGTAAATCAGGCCATAACCCATCTTGACTATTTTGATTCAGAAGCTGATCCTTTAAGGGAAATTGCTCAGTTCATCTTAGATCGTCGATCATAAAGGTTCTTACATGGAAGTTATATTAATCCCTCTCCTCGCTCTCTTTAACACGCTCGTCAATCTTTATGTCTGGGCCATCATTATCTATGCCGTTCTGACCGTCTTAATCTCCTTAGACGTCGTAAACAAAAATAATCGGTTTGTCTTTTTGGTAGGGGGCTTTCTCTTCCGTATTACAGATCCCACACTTCGAATCGTCAGAAGGTTTCTACCCAACCTGGGGGGCGTTGACCTATCACCCATAGTGGTAATTATTGGCCTCTATTTTGTACAAGCTGTTCTTAACGGTCTGGTGCACCGCCTTCTTTCATAAAAAAGCCTTCTTATACTATCTTTCCCCTTCCCATTTACAACAGATTGAGGGAAACGCATGGATAACATAATTGCCGGTCAGGCTATTGCCGAACACCTTAAAAATCAACTTGCAACAGAGGTCTCCGAGTTTTATGAGCACCATAAAATTCGGCCTGGGCTTGCAATCATCCGTATTGGTGAAAATCCAGCGAGCGAGATCTATGTACAGCATAAACTCAAGTGCGCAAAACAAGTTGGCATCAAGGCCCAGGAATTTCACTTCGAGAAAACGACTCCCCAGGAAATTCATTCCCTTATTTCAAAACTGAATAGAGACTCAACGATCCATGGAATTATTGTACAACTCCCCCTACCGGACTCTCTCCCTCAATTAGACATTCTAAATGCCATCTCTCCAAAAAAAGATGTAGATGGATTGCATTCACTCAACCAAGGATTACTGGCTCAAGGTAACACAGACGGTCTAATCCCGTGCACTCCCATGGGGTGTTATCTGCTTTTAAAAGCCTGTCATGAAGACCTGACTGGGAAAAATGTAGTCATCGTTGGGCGCTCTACCCTCGTTGGGCGCCCCCTTGGGGCCCTTCTGTTGACTAAGAACGCTACGGTTACCATCACCCATTCAAAATCAAAAGACCTATCCTCTCTCTGCTCTAAGGCGGATATTCTTATTTCAGCTGTCGGACGCCCAAATTTCATCAAAAAGGATTGGATTAAGCCTGGCGCCACTGTCATTGACGTGGGAATCATCAGGGTGCCAACCTCTGCTACAAAAACAACCCTTACAGGAGATGTAGATTTTGATTCTGTCAAAGGGGTTGCGCAACACATCACCCCTGTTCCAGGAGGCGTAGGGCCAATGACCGTTGTGTGCCTCTTAAAAAACACCCTGAAAGCTGCACAAATAAGCCTTTCAAAAGATGTTCATTACCCCGTCGACCTTCCCTAGTTTCATAGAAAAGGCCTGCAATAGAGGCCTTGATCTCATTTTGCCGCCGAGATGCTTAGGCTGTCACAGTTTGATCCAAAGCCACAGCTCTCTTTGTCTTTCTTGTTGGAATCAGCTGACTTTTATAACGAGCCCACAATGCCTTCTCTGTGGCTTTCCTTTTGAACTTGAAATGCAAAAACAGACCCTTTGTGGCGACTGCATAAAGCAAAAACCTAAATTCAAACAAGCGCGTGCGAGTCTCATCTATACTGACTCTAGCAAAAAACTCATTTTACCCTACAAACACGGAGATGCTCTACACTTTACGCCCCTCTTCACAAATTGGCTTTTTCACACTGGAAAAGACTTTTTTCCTGAAATAGATATCATTGTACCTGTTCCCTTACATTGGACGCGCCTTATAAAACGCCGCTATAACCAAGCGGCTCTCCTAAGCCTCGCCTTAAGCAAGAAAACAAAACTTTCTCATTTACCAACCCTGTTGAAACGTCGCAAAATGACAAAATCGCAAGGACAGCTGTCATCGCTACAAAGACTTAGAAATGTCCAAAATGCTTTTACTGTCCCGTCCAAATACCTGCAGCGTCTGAATCAGCAGCACGTTTTGCTCATTGATGATGTGTATACTTCTGGAGCAACAATTAATGCCTGTACATACACTCTTCTAAAAAATGGAGCAAAAACTGTTTCTGTCCTTACCGTTGCACGTGTTATAAAGAATTAGTTCCATGCCCAGCTGTTACAGCGCTTTTACCTCCTCTTACAAAAAATTATCTTGACCAATGGGGTAGAGAACCTTAAACAATTGAATAGGATAGAACCGGGTAGGTGTTGAGTGATTGTATATAAGTTAAAGTGCTCTTTTGATCATTTTTTTGAGTCCTGGTTTCGCAATAGTGAAGCCTATGAAGCTCAGGTGAAGCATGAGCTTGTCTCTTGTCCATTCTGTGATTCCACGCAAATCTCAAAAGCCCCCATGGCCCCTAGACTTTCTTTCTCAGGATACCTTAATTCTAAAAAAGAATACGTTAAAGATTCCAATGGGCCGCAAAACAAAGACACCTCAGCTAACCAACAGCAAAATCCCCTTGCGAATGAGGAGAATTTTTCAACTTTTCCTACCGGCGCCATAAAAATGGTAACTGAAAGCCCTACGACACCTCCCTTTTCTTCGGAACGTGCTAGGCTACCCACACATATTGGAAACGCCAAAAAGCACGTCCCTAGTGATGTTCCTCCAGCAAATAAGGTACGCAAGACCCTATCGGAACTTAAACGCCTTGTTGAAAAGACGTGTGATAATGTCGGAGATAATTTTCCCGAAGAGGCCCGTAAGATTCATTACGGGGAAACAAAAAAGCGCAATATTCACGGAAAAGCGACTCTAAAGGAGTTGGTAGATTTGAAGCAAGAAGGCATAGAGGTTTCTCCCCTGCCATTGTTTCCACGGGAAGACGCATAACGCCTGCAACCATCATAGAAAAACGACGCGAGCTTGACGCCATGAAAAAAGCCAAGGGCGTAAGCCCTTGGCTAAATAATTCTTGGGGAGGCAAAAACTGAATAACTTGACCAAAGCATTTAAAACTAAACCAGTCATACCATCTGATTTTAGTTATAAGGGTTATAGAGCTGAGATGCACGTGATAATTGGTTAATGCAGGTATCTAATTCTGTTAAGTGCCATGCTCGGTATGCTGTTTGCGAATAATAAAAAGAAAATTACGGCCCTAAAAAAATCTATGCTTTTAGCAATCTTAGGAAACGCGTTTTGCAAATTTAACGGAAATCAACCCTAGGAGCCCTCCAAAAACTAAATAGATAGCTGGGGCAGCTGGCGACCCAGTTAACTCAACAAGAGATCCCGCAATAACTGGCGTTGTCCCTCCAAAAAGGGCGACGCCTACAAAATAGCTAAAAGACATGCCACTGCATCGTTCTTTCACTTTAAAGAGCTTAGGAATAAGGGCACCGCTAGGAGCTACAAAGGCAGCCCCTACAATACTGAGAACCAGCTGAAGTATAAATATATCTTCAAGAGTTATCTTTGTCATGAGGGGCAAAAACAAAACAGGTGAGACAATACACGTAGCAATAGACGCAACGCTCATTAGTCTTTCCTTCCCAATTCTATCAGAAAGGTGCCCCATGATGGGAAGCAAGAAGATCCACAGGATCATCGTAGACATGTTAATCAACAAAACATTGGAAGACTGCATTTGAAGCTTTGTTGTCATAAACAGGTTCATATATATGGAGATACTGTAGAAGGGAATGAAAGCAGCGCCACCAATGCCCATTGTACACAGCATATTAATTTTACTCCCCCGTAAAATATCTATAAACGGAATATGCTTGTTTTCCACTTCCGTGCTGATATCAAGAAAGACGGGGCTTTCATCTAAAGAGTTCCGCAATGAAAAAATAATGCAGCCAAAAATGCCTCCAATAAGAAAAGGAAGCCTCCAGGCCCAATCAGGCATAATAGAAGTGGTGAAAAAGGCCCCTAAACCCGTTACAAGAGTCGCCCCCAAAAAGCCAGAGGTGCTCAGCATACTGCCCGCAAAGCCTTCACGTCCATTTCGGGCGTGTTCATTGATAAAGACCGCTGCTCCACTATAGGCCCCTCCGGCGCAAAGCCCTTGCAAGAGCAAAGCCAAAATAAGCGTAAGCGGTGCTATAACGCCAATCTCATTATAGGTTGGCAATACGCCTATAATTGTGGTGGGTAAGGTCATCAGTAAAATGCTTAAAATCAAAGCCTTACGCCTTCCCATTTTATCACCATAGTGGCCAAAAAAGATTCCTCCAATTGGCCTCATGACGAAACTGGCCGCAAAAACACCCATGGCGGCCAAAGAAGACGTTATATGGTTCTCTGCGGGGAAAAAGAGAGGGGATATAAGAGCTGCGAAATAACCGTATAGAACAACATCATAAGTTTCCAAGGCGTTGCCAAACATTGCAATTGCTATCGGCCTATGTCGCTTGAAAGCATACTCCATTTTCTACCACCCTACCCCGTTGAAGAAGGCTTCAGAACAGACTCTAGATAGTCTCCAAATGCTTCCACACGCTTGATGTTTTTCATTTGCTTTGGATAGGAATAATAAACCTTTGTAGACGGTCCTACCCAATCAGGAAGAATTTGGACTAAAGAAGATTTCTTGACGGGAGGATATTGGTCCGATATAGCTATAATACCCACCCCTTGCTCTGCCATTTGTAACAAGCCAGGTCCTAGATTAATACGAAGAAAAGACTTTCTCGTATTCTCAGCTGTTTTACCTGCATGTAAAATCCAATTCACATTTCCATAGGGATGCAGATGGTCATCATTGTACGTTAAAAGCCTATGATCAGCCAAGTCCTCAACTTTTTTAGGACAACCGTGCTTCTCTACATAATCGGGGCTCACATATAGTTTGGGACTAAAAGTAACAAGATACCTTTGAACTAATTCGTTCTGATGGGGAATAAGAGGTCGTATAGCGGCATCTGCATTTCGAACGTTCAAGTCCAATTCATCGTCGTTTCCAATAACGGCCAGGCGAATATCCGGATACTGATCCAAAAAGCCCTGAGTATAAAAGGGGATCCACATAGAAGCTAAAGCGATGGTTGTCGCTATACGGAGGGGGCCTTCGGCTTTTGAAATATCCTCAGCGAAAAGAGACTCTACGCTTTCTGCTTCAAAAGCCATTTTCTGTGCAATGCTATAAAGGACTTTCCCTTGTCTGGTTAATTCTAAACCGTGAGGGATCCGGTGGAATAGTTTTGTTTTCAATTGGTGCTCAAGCTGCATGATAGATCGACTCAGCGCAGATTGGCTAATGTGCAATTGGTTCGCAGCGGCAGTAAAACTCCCTGCTCTTCCGACTTGATAAAAGGTTTTTAACTTTTCCCAATTCATAAAGTTTTTCTCACTCTACACCCCTAATGACAACTAGCTTTTCTACAAGCTACAGCAGTTGTTCTATATATCCAAGTACAAAAATTAACTATTTTGTAGACACATTAGGTATTCTTATATAGTTTCTTATTGATTTGGGTAACGTGAATTTTAAGAATACGAAGAGCCAACATATGTCTAAATGGAAAAATAACAGGCTTATTCTAGCCACATCAGCCGGACACATCCTTGAGTATTATGACTCTACCTTGTATGGGTTCTTCGCTGTTATGCTCGCCCCCCTGTTTTTTCCCTCTGAAAGCCCAGCTATTGCCACAATTTGTAGTTTTATCGTCTTTGCCGCTGGATTTGTCATGCGCCCCTTCGGAGGACTTATTTTTGGGCACCTGGGAGACCGATATGGCCGCAAGATTGCTTTCCTTCTTTCAATCGCCCTTGTAACGGTCCCAACCTTTGGCATTGGCTGTCTCCCAACTTATGAAATGATAGGCGTTGCGGCGCCTTTTTTGTTGATATCCTTTAGACTTTTGCAGGGGATTTCTGTTGGGGGAGAATATGGTGGTGCGGCAATATTTATCAGGGAACACGTGAAAAAAGAACAAGTAGGCTTTGCTGGTAGCATGCTCGCTACACTAGGGTTTGTTGGTGCTGTAACGGGAACACTTCTGGGAAGTTTCTTCACACGCTCCCATATCGTTTCCTGGGGATGGAGAATTCCTTTTCTCCTCGGCGGCGTTTTTGGTATCGTCATATACTTTTTAAGACGTAATCTAGTTGAAACACCTACTTTCCAAGATATCAAGAACAAGGGAAAGGTCGTAAAACTCCCTATCCTCTCCGTATTAAGAAAACGCCCTTTAAATATCCTGCGCGGCGTTGGAATCGGTGTAAATACCGTAACGCCGTTCTATCTTGGCATTATCTATATGAATTCGGTTCTCAAGAGTAAGTTTCATTTAGCAGCCTCTGAGGTGTTAGCCTGTAATACAGCTATCATGCTCCTATGGATCCTTCTGCTTCCACTAGCAGGGTATATTTCTGATAAAATAGGGAAAACACGACTTATGGCTTTTTCAGCCATCGGAACCCTTCTCCTGGCCTATCCCTCCTTTCTCTATATCCATGCAGTGACTTCTCTGAGCGCACTGATTACCTTTCAAATTCTCATAAGCCTTCTCAGTATTTGCTTTGTTGCACCTTGTTCCGCTGTTCTTCCCGAGCTCTTTCCTCCTGAGGAACGATACAGTGGTTCCGCCTTCAGCTATTCCCTGGGTGTTGCGATCTTGGGGG
>Ga0066610_10000719_pt1 | contig 22438 bp, 23 predicted proteins | sample SaaInlV_DNA_165m_FD_60375 | JGI IMG/M metagenome (GOLD analysis project Ga0066610, IMG submission 60375) | Marine microbial communities from expanding oxygen minimum zones in the Saanich Inlet - SI075_LV_DNA_165m | ecosystem: Environmental > Aquatic > Marine > Unclassified | place: British... | reverse complement strand
TCGCCTGAGCCTGAGCCTGAGCCTGAGCCTGTTACACAAAATTCAGAACCTGACATAGAGTTTGATATTTCCCCAGATGTTGAAGCCATAGATTCTAGCAAAGAGGATCTAAGTGTAAATGAGATGCTACGCCAAGAATCTAAAGTTATGTATGTTACGTATTTAGAATCAAAAGCTTTGACCTCAGGATTCGTTAGAAATGCGATAAAAGACATTTTAGATAAATTAGAAAGGATAGAAGATGAAACTTTAGAATCTGAAATAGAAAAAATTTGTACAAAAGATGTTAAATCAAGTGAAGATAGTTTTGGGTTGAAGACTTGGGATTGAGTAAGTAGTGCTAGGGGGGTGATATTTTGATATTATATGTAATTTACTTTACTCGGCATAAATTAATATGACAAATGAGAAAATTGTAGTTGAATTTTGTGACGTGGTCTTTCGCCGAGGTGATAAAATTATTCTGGATGGGATTAATTTATCTCTTAAAAAGGGGACTTTAACCTCTATTCTAGGTCCCAGTGGATGTGGGAAGACCACACTCTTGAAGTTGATAGGTGGGCAACTAAAACCAGATTCAGGTGATATTAAGGTTAATGGACAGTCAATAATTAAGTTATCTAATCGGGAACTTTATTCTATTCGAAAACAGATAGGTTTTCTTTTTCAAAGCGGGGCTTTATTTTCAGATTTAACAGTTTTTGAAAATGTAGCCTATCCTCTACGTGAGCATACAGAATTAATAGAAGTCATGATTCGTGATATTGCTTTAATGAAATTAAATGCTGTTGGCTTACGAGGAGCAAGAAATTTGATGCCTTCTGAGTTATCTGGTGGAATGACACGTAGGGTTGCACTTGCAAGAACCATAGCATTAGATCCAGCAATGATTTTATATGATGAGCCATTTTCAGGGCAAGATCCAATCTCAAAAGGAGTATTGGTTAAGCTTATAAAAAATATGACAAAAATTTTAGGGTTAACAGGAGTCTTAGTTTCCCATGACGTAGCCGACTCACTATCTATATCTGACTATGTGTATTTATTTTCTGGTGGTAAGATAGTTGGACAAGGTATACCAAAAGATTTATTAAATAATGAAAATAGTTGGGTGCAACAATTTACTAATGGCCTTCCTGATGGACCCGTATCTTTTCATTATCCTGCGCCAAGCTTAATAGACGAATTATTTCGGGAGTCGAATGACTAACTTTATTCAATATTTAGGCTCAAATGTCTTTATTTTTCTAGCCGCTGTTGGTAGGGCTAGCATGGTACTATTTTATTCTATTGTTAAAAAACCTGAACCTATATCTGGTTTTGCACGTTGGATTAAACAGCTGTATTTTGTTGGTTTTCTATCTTTGATAATAGTAATGCTATCAGGATTTTTTATTGGTATGGTTTTAGGCCTGCAAGGCTATACTATCTTGGTGAAATTTGGTGCTGAGCAGGCACTGGGTCAACTAGTAGCTCTTAGTCTTGTGAGGGAGTTAGGCCCTGTAGTTAGTGGATTATTATTTGCTGGTAGAGCTGGCTCCGCTTTAACTGCTGAAATTGGATTGATGAAAACTACAGAGCAACTTGAAGCACTAGAAATGATGGGGGTTGATCCATTGCATCGTATTGTTAACCCTAGATTTTGGGCTGGTGTAATATCATTACCGTTGCTTTCACTAATCTTCACAGCAGTTGCTATAATTGGAGGTTATATGGTTGGTGTTGATTGGTTAGATGTTGATAAAGGGGCATTTTGGTCAAATATGCAAACAGCAGTGCATTTTTATTCAGATGTTATGAATGGAGTTATTAAAAGCATAGTATTTGCTATCGTTGTCACTTGGATTTCAGTATATCAAGGTATTGATTGTGTACCAACAGCTGAAGGTATAGGCAAAGCAACGACTAAAACTGTCGTTTATTCATCTCTATCGATCTTGGGGCTAGATTTTTTTCTAACAGCAGTAATGTTTGCGAGTAACTAATTATGAAACAAAGAACATTAGAGATTTCCGTTGGCGTATTTATGCTTCTAGCAATAGCATCTTTGCTAATGCTAGCACTTAGGGTTAGCGGATTAAGTGATTTTTATTCTGGTAACGCTGGATACACAGTAAGTGCAGTTTTCAATAATATTGGCGGTTTAAAGATACGCTCTAAAGTCACTATCGGCGGGGTGAAAATTGGTAAGGTTGATGATATAAAATTATATTATAATGCTAAGCTAGATATTTATGAGCCTATTGTAGTTATGCGTATAGACTCAACTGTTAGCAAAATACCTACAGATTCACATGCAAGTATCTTAACTGCAGGGTTATTAGGAGACAATTATATTGGAATTGATACTGGTCATGAAGAGACATATCTTAGTAACGGAGAAATGATTACTATTACAACACAAGCTTTATTGTTAGAAGATTTGATTTCAAAGTTTGCTGTTAATGATTAATCATAAGGCAATTATTATGCGTAAATATTTAATTAAACTGTTAGTTCTTTCAACAATTTTTTGCTCCATCAATACTTCATTTGCGGCAGGAGATCCTGTACAAATGCTAAGTAAGCTGGCTGATACAACCTTGACTGAGATCCATACCTACAATGTTGAAATAAAAAAAGATAAAAAAGTTCTTTATAAGATCCTTGAGCAGACAATCATACCTCATGTTGATTTTAATGAAATGGCGCTATGGATAGCTGGAAAATCTTCATGGCGAGGGGCAAGTGAAAAAGAGCGTAATGAATTTATCTCAGAGTTTAAAATTTTAGTTTTAAGAACATATAGTCATTTTCTTCTTGGCGTGTCAGATGAAAAACTAACTTTCAAGCCAAATAGACACTCTAATGGTAAAAGGCTCCAAGTTTCTGGTACAATAATTCGATCTAATGGTGAAGTTATTGATATAGATTATAGATTGGTTGATGTTGGCCAATGGAAAATTTATGATGTTGTTGTCCAGGGTGTTAGTTTGTTGAAAGGTTTTCAAGCTCAGTTTTCTGACAAAATAAGAAAGAAAGGCCTAACTATAGTAATTCAGGAAATAGCTGAGCATAACAATCAGAGATAAGAGATATTCTATGAATGATGTTTGCTTAGAGATTGATGATAATAAAATTAAGATTATTGGCGACTTAGTTTTTAGCACAGTAAATAATCTTATTGCCCCAGGAAAAAAAGTTATTGATGCTGTTTCAGCAAATAGTGAAGTGGAAATTGATTTTGAAAAAGTTGATGTTGTTGATAGTAGTGCATTGTCATTGATAGTGCTTTGGTTGCGACACTCTTATATAACTAAAACAAAATTAAATTTAATTAATATATCACCAAGGCTTATAGATTTGGCAAGATCTTGTGGCTTAGAGGAAATTTTGCCTTACGAATAATTGTTTAAAATTCTGGATGCTATTTATTATGAATGCTAATGAAGTTGAGTCGCAAATTAGAGTGGGATTATCGGATGTTACTGATATATTGGTAAAAACTGAGGATGAAGTTCATTTTTATGCAACGGTTATATCCAATGACTTTATTGATAAAACGCAAGTAGCAAGACAGCGTCAAATATACCAAATTTTAGGTGAAGGAATTAGTAGTGGGGAGATCCATGCTATTAGTTTTAAAACCTATACAAAGAAAGAATGGGAAGAAGTAAATGCGTAAGTTGGTGATTAAAGGTGGAAATGTTTTAAATGGTAAAATAAATATATCTGGAGCAAAAAATTCAGTATTACCTATTTTATCAGCTTCCTTGTTGGTGGATGAGCCTGTTACTGTTGGTAATATCCCACATTTGGTCGATGTTACAACTATGATGGAATTGCTTGGGTTTTTAGGTGTAAAGCTTACCGTTGATGAAAGCATGGATATTCAAATTGATCCACGAACTATTCATAAGTATGAAGCACCTTATGAGCTGGTTCGTACCATGCGCGCATCAATTTTAGTTTTGGGGCCATTGCTTGCTAAATATGGGCAAGCTCAAGTATCTTTGCCTGGTGGCTGCGCTATTGGGCCTAGACCTGTAGATATGCATTTAGCAGGTTTAAAAGCAATGGGTGCTAGCGTTACAACCGTAAATGGTGTCATAAAAGTTAAAACAGATGGTAGGTTGCATGGAGCAGACTTTACATTTGAGACCGTAACGGTAACAGGAACAGAAAATATCATGATGGCGGCATGTCTGGCAGATGGAGTTACAATTTTACGTAATGCAGCAAAAGAGCCTGAAGTTCAGGATTTAGCTGATTTTCTAAATGTTATGGGAGCTAAAGTTTCAGGTGCAGGTACAGAAGTAATAACTATCGAAGGTGTCGAGCGTCTCCATGGAGGTTATTATCGAGCCATACCAGATCGAATTGAAACTGGTACTTATTTAGTCGCAGGAGCAATAACCAGAGGCAAAATATTAATAAAAAATACAAAGCCCGAGTTACTAGAGTCTGTTCTAGATAAACTTGTAGAAGCAGGTGCAGATATAGAAGTTACAAAAGATACTATTAGTTTAGATATGCATGGGAAAAGACCTAAAGCTGTAGATATTAGTACAGCCCCATTCCCAGGCTTTCCAACAGATATGCAAGCTCAATTCTCTGTTTTAAATGCAGTAGCTGAGGGCAGTGCTACAATTACTGAGAATGTATTCGAAAATCGCTTTATGCATATCCAAGAGCTTAAACGCATGGGTGCGGACATAACAGTAAACGGTAACTCTGTAGTTTGTCGTGGTAAAGATAAGCTAATGGCAGCTCCTGTTATGGCGACAGATTTAAGGGCTTCAGCCTCTCTAGTCTTAGCAGCTTTAGTCGCTGAGGGTACTACTGTAGTAGATAGGGTCTATCATATTGATAGAGGTTATGAATGTATTGAAGAAAAACTTCTATTATGTGGTGCTGAAATTGCCAGAGAAAATAGTTAGAAAGTTTTTAATAAATAGGTTATGTTATAAAAGCGACAGGGATGTTATGGCACACTTTAATTATGAATTTAGACACTAAAATGACAAAATTAAATAAATCAGAACTTGTAAAAGCTAAGAGCATTTATCTTTTACCCAACCTATTAACAACAGCTGCTTTGTTTTCTGGTTTCTACGCAATAGTAATGTCTATGCATGGGGTATATGAATCAGCAGCTATAGCGATTTTTGTTGCTATGATTTTTGATGGTTTAGATGGTAGGGTTGCTAGGCTCATGGGTGCACAAAGTGAATTCGGTGAGCAGTACGATAGCTTGTCTGATATGGTCTGCTTTGGCTTGACACCATCTTTAGTTCTCTATAGTTGGGGGCTGTCATCTCTTGGTAAAATAGGGTGGTTAGCATCTTTTGTATATACAGCCGCGACATGTTTACGATTAGCTAGATTCAATACTCAAGCGAATAAAAATGACTTTATAGGCATACCATGTCCAGCAGCTGCAGCTGTAATTGCATCACTAGTATGGTTGTCAGCAGATTTGGAAGTTCCAGGTAGGAGTTTAAGTAATTTTGCAGCAGTAATATCTGTAGCCGTGTCATTGCTGATGGTGAGCAATGTGAAGTTTAGTAGCTTTAAAGAAATTGATATAAAAGGTAATGTTCCATTTGTATCCATGATCGTGGTGGTATTATTATTTGCACTAGTTGCTTGGGATCCGCCAAAAGTTCTTTTTGTAATATCACTGATTTATGCTCTGTCTGGACCTGTGATGCTACTATTATCTAAAGTTCGTAAGGCAAAAGATGCATCTTAAACATGAAAGCAAAAGATGACTTATTAATATTTGATACTACTTTGAGGGATGGAGAGCAGTGTCCTGGAGCATCTATGGATGCCAAGGAAAAGCTTGAAATTGCTAAAGCATTGGAAGATCTTAAAGTAGATATAATTGAAGCGGGTTTTCCAATTTCAAGTTCAGGTGATTTCAAAGCAGTAAATTTAATTGCAAAAAATATAAAAAATTCCATAATTTGTGGTTTAGCTAGAACTACAGAAAAAGATATTGATGCTGTTGTTGAATCATTGAAACCGGCACAAAATGCAAGAGTACATACGTTTATTGCCACTTCACAAATACATATGCAATATAAATTGAAAATGAGTGAAGATGATGTTATTGAAAAAGCCAAACATTGTGTTAAATATGCGCGTAATTTTGTAGGTGATGTTGAATTTTCAGCAGAAGATGCTGGTCGTAGTGAGCCTGAGTTTTTATGTAAGATAATTGAAGCGGTTATTGATGTTGGTGCTACAACTATTAATATTCCTGATACTGTTGGGTACACTTTTCCGACAGAATATGGAGCTTTGATTGCGTATCTAATTAAAAATATCCCTAATTCTGATAAAGCTGTGTTCTCTACACATTGTCATAATGATTTAGGTCTTGCTGTAGCTAATTCTCTTAGTGGCGTATTGAATGGAGCAAGACAAGTAGAATGTACTATTAATGGTATTGGTGAGAGAGCTGGAAATGCCGCATTAGAAGAGGTGGTTATGAATATTCGTACTCGTTCAGATCTTTTCCCCGTAAGCACAAACATTAAGACTGAAAATATATTAAAGACATCACAATTAGTTTCAGAAACTACAGGTTTTGCTGTGCAGAGGAATAAAGCAATAGTTGGAGTTAATTCTTTTGCGCATGAGGCAGGAATTCATCAGGATGGTATCCTAAAGGAGCGAACCACCTATGAAATAATGCTTCCATCTCAAGTAGGTTGGGATTCAAATAGTATGGTGTTAGGGAAACATTCTGGACGTAGAGCTTTTGTTGATTATCTTGAAAATAAATTAGAAATGAATTTATCTGATGAACAGATAAATGAAGCATTTTCCCTATTTAAAGATAAAGCTGATGAATATAAAATTGTTAGTGATGAGCAAATAGATTTAATTGTAAAAAAAGTAAATGCTAAACATGAATAAAAAAATTTCTATTTTTAAAAATTTAGGTTTGGATTATCTAGTTCCTAGGTACGATAATATTTCTGTATACCCATTGAATGTAAACCCTAAATTACTGGTAATATCATCGTTACCTAATAGTGGCGGTCCAAATGAAGCCATGTTTATAGGGATGTTGAAAGTTTTAAAGCTTGCTCCACACGAGATGACTATTGTTAGATTTAAAGAACATGCTGAATTTGCATTGGCATGGGATGAGTTACTGAAAATTATCCAAGTAATTGTTCCTGTTAGATTAATATATTTACAAAAAGATAATGAATTGCCATATATAGAAAATTGTCAAATAATAAAGCACCCGATCAATTTAGCTACAGATATGTCTTTAAAACGAAAAGTTTACAATCAACTTTTAGAATTATCTAAGGAGCTATCACTATGATTCTAAGGAAGATGATCGTTGAAGATGTGCCTCAAGTTAGGTGTATCGAGGTGGCCACTAGTGAAACTCCATGGTCTTACCAAACTTTTGTAGATTGTGTGGAAGTAGGTTATGAGTGTTGGGTGTTTGAAGAAGATAACATTTTAATTGCAGGTTTTGGGTTGCTGTCATTTGGTGCTGGCGAGGCACATATTCTTAATGTGGCAATGGATATAAATTGGCAAGGCCAAGGATATGGTCGAAAAATGATGAACCATTTAATGAAATTTGCGCAAGATAAAGGTTCCAAGTCAGTGTATCTTGAAGTTCGTGAAACTAACACGGTCGCTATTTCCCTTTATGAAAAATTAGATTTTAAAGAAATTGGCCGCAGAGTAGATTATTATGGCAATAAATCTGGTAATAGAGAAGATGCTTTAGTTCTTGAAGTTAAATTTCTGAAAGAGTGATAAATAGACTTTAATTATTTAGGATAAACCCAAGGGATTATTTTTTCATGAAAAAAGTTAATACTTGATAACGCCTATATTAAAGATATAGAAAGAAGGACAATTTAAATTTGCCTGTCCTTCTTAATGTTCATTATTTAGGTTTGTGGCAAACTGCTTCTATGTTGTGACCATTTGGATCAAGAACAAATGCGCCATAGTAATCAGGATGATAGATTTCTCGTATGCCAGGCTCGCCGTTATCTTTGGCTCCAGCATTTAATGCAGCCTGATAAAATTCATCAACAATTTTCCTACTATCTGCTAAAAAAGCAAGGTGGTGACCAATTACTTCTTTGCCTTCACCAAACCAAAATTCAGGCTTTTGATCTTTGCCAAATCCAGCCCAGGTGTGAGGTCCGCCATCGTATTCCATTATAAGTTCAATGCCTAAAGGTTTTAAGGCTTCTAGATAGAATTGTTTGCTAATCTGGTAGTCTTTAACGTATAACCCAATGTGATCGATGATCATAGATATTCCTTATTTTTAACAACCAAGAGCTGTTTATAATAACAGCTCTTCGCCGATACTACAAAGATGCTTTTATGATACAGCTTCAGCCTTCAGTGCAGTCTTAGTAGTATGTTTTACTTTGGTTGTTTCTTTTTCTCGTTCAGGAATACTAAGCCGATAGTTAAATTCAATGAATGCTTTAGATGCAGTTGGTAACACAGCAGCTTTTTCCCATATTATATTAATTTCATAGTGATGCTCTGGCATTTCACCAAATTCAGGTATAAGTACTTGGCTATATTCTGGTTGACGATAAATATAGTCAGGAATAAGGCCAATACCTCTACTGTTTCTTAAATACCTAGCGATTCCGGTCCATGAATCTAAAACCATTTTTGTAGGAAGAGGTTTTTGGAATTTTTCTTGATAATAATCAGAAAAACCTCGGGTCTCAGGTCTGTTATCTGTTAGGATAATAAGGTTCTGTGAGTCGATACTAGAGAAATTTTTGTTTCGGTAAGCTGAGTATAATCCTCTATATATAGTTTGTTTTGAGTATTGGGTTAAATCCTCATCATGAATTATTATTCCAAAATCAACTTCATTTTTTTTCAGCGCGGTTAATACATCACCTGGAGAGAGAATGCTGATTTTGATATCAACATTTGGGTAGGTATTATTAAATTGGTGTAATAGCTCTGGAAGGAAAAGTTCAGCAAGTCCTGTAGTCGTTGCAATACTCACTTGGCCGCTAATGTTTTTATCGCTAGCATGTACTTTGTTTATAAATATAGACCAGGATGAAAGTAGTGGAATTAGCTGATTGAAGAAATATATACCATGTGAAGTAAGTTTGAATTCACTTTTTTTGTGGCTGATAAGTTTTTCACTAATGGCCACTTCAATTTTTTTAATTGCTTGTGTTACTGCCGATTGGGAAACATTATGCTTCTTGGCACTATTAGAGATACTGCTTAGGGACACAGCATCGTAAAAATACAGTAATTGTAAGATATTCAGGTGTTTAATTTTATTAAGCATAACTATACTTCTTTTTTAAATTCAAGTGGGCGCTACCATTTGTGATTAGGTTAAGATATTGCTAGGCCACATTCACATAGATGGTATTATCGGTATGTTTTATTTTCAAACAAAAAGAAATGGGAGATTATGAAAATCGAAAAATATAGAGATGATGTAAACTTTCGTCAGCACCTGAAGCGTACATATGAATTAAGTCCTTAGCTTTAATTTATCAATTTATTTATAAGTAGTTATAGTTTCCACAAATATGAACTTATTTCAATAGATTTTTACCATATAAAGTTAGAAAAGTAAAAGAATCATTGTGCGAAAAGATAAATTCACTTGAAATTCGTTAAAAAAAGAGTTTTTTGCATTATCACTAATAAGAAAACCACCAAAATTTCAGTTGTTTTTGATGTTGTATAAGCACGTATAAGCATTGCTTATAAACTTTGCCTCGAAACAATTATGTGTTAATAATTGCATTTGCAACAGCTTTTCCGTTCATTACTGCCCCTTCAAGTGTTGAGGGGAAATCATTTTTTATATAGTCACCACACAAGAAAATATTGGGATATTCTGTTGTGAAGGAAGGTCTTAATTTTTGGGTCTTTGGGGTTGCAGAAAAAGCTGCAAATTTTTCTTTAATAACCTTGGTATCAATAAGCTTATTTTCAGGGATGAAATTAGTTACTTCACTGTTAACTCTTGCTATTAAATCTTCTTGTGAAAGGGAATTGTATGGGCCTGTGCCACTTAAAACAATACCAATGATTGTAGGATCACCTTGGATTGATCTATCAAAGTACCATTGTCCCAGAATATCAGATCCAACCATACCGATCATAGTTTGAGATAGAGTAACGGGATTACAAAATCTTAGGTATACAGTTGTAATTGGCTCATACTGTATTTGGGCTATATTATCAAAAACTATATCCATTAGAGGCAAATCTTTGGCGAAAGCTTTAATTGAATGGCTTGATGTTGCTATTATTATTTGTTTAGACTTTATTTCTAGGGAGTTTTTACATTTTATGGTAGTTGAGTTAGGGCATATACTAGTAACTCTATGATGGAGAAAGACATGATGTCCATTGGACTTTAACCAATTTATGGTTGGATAAGCAAATATATTCCCTAAGTCTGTTTTTGCAAAAAGAAAATCTGAATATCCTTTAGTATTGGCAAAACTTTCCTTTAAGACATGCAAGAAGACTTGGGCTGAAGCCTTATTGATCGGTGTTGTAAGCGCTGCAAGAGCTATAGGTTCCCAGAATTTAGTAATTAGAGTGTCACTCTGTCCTAGTGTCTTGAGATAACTATGTAGTTGTCTATCAGTACCTATTCTGAAATCATGTAGATGTTGTATGCCAAAAAACCTAAGTAATTGGAATTTTTCAATGACACTCAGGCCTGTTGCACTTGCAAGGCTAAATAAGTTGTTAATTATTATCGGGAATATGCTGTTTTTGATACATAGTCTAAGGTGTTTATTGTTATTTGAAATATTTAAGTTTAGATGCTCGCGTTTAAATAAATCATTATAATCCACATCGATACTATGCAAATGATCAAGGACATTTCTGTATGCCCCAATTAGTAAGTGTTGGCCATTATCAACAGTATGCTGTCCCCAAGGAATGGATCTTGCTCTCCCACCAGGAGTCGGTGATGCTTCTAATAGAACTATTTTTTTTCCAGATAAACTAAGTTGTACACTTGCCGCAAGACCTGAAAATCCGGCACCGATTATAGTAACATCAGTTTCAATTGATCTACCCATTGGCCAGAGAAATCTTAAGATTTTTTTTGATTAGTTTTTTTTCTTTACGGTAAGTGGTATATGCAAGCCAAATTTTCCTGATAGATGTAAGTGATATTTTATGATGTAACACAGGATATTTCGCAATTTGTATTTCTTTAAGTAAGGTGAAATATATCTTTGCCATAATCAACCCTGGGAGCTGTGTTGCTCTGTCAACATTTGATAGATATGAAAGCGACTTTTCATATAAGGTGTATGCTCTATTAGTTTCATATTCCATTAGCGCTATAAAACGTTGGTCTTTTTCATCCATTAAATTGAGAATTTCTGTAGGCTGAATGGAGAATTTCTGTAAAGATTCAAGAGGAATGTATAACCTTTCTCTTCGTGCATCTTCACCAACATCACGTATAATATTTACTAATTGTAAAGCTAGCCCCATGTTTTTTGCATAAATCAAAGTTTTATTATCTGTATATCCAAAGATGTCTGTAAGCATAAGGCCAACTGTGCTAGCAACACAGTAACAATATTTTTCCAAATCAACGATAGTGTCATATGAGTTGTATTTTAGGTCCATAATCATACCATCTAGCATGTCTAATAAATGCTGCTTTTTTATGATATGAGAAGATTTAGCTTCAATTATAGCAAGCGCAATTGGATGGCTAGCCTGATTTGTGAAAATGTTCTCTATTTCTTTACGCCACCACTGTATTTTTTCAAATGCAACTTCTTTGTTGTTGCAATCATCTACTATATCGTCAACTTCACGACAAAAAGCGTATATTGCAGTTATTGCTTGCCTTTGGGATTTGCTCAAAAATCTGAAGCTAAAATAAAAGCTAGATTTGCTAGCTTTAGTTTTTTCAAGGCAATATTGGTTGTAGTTTGTCATTTTCAGTACCTTGTGGTGCTTTAAAAAAGTTGAAAAAAATAGATTTAAATATAATTTTAGGCCAAACACTTTTTCTCAATATTGGTTTATCATAGGGAGATTGTCTATTTTCCAGGGCCCTTAGAACTTCGTTTACAGCACAAACTGTCATTTTCATTTCCAGACCAAATTTACCAGAAAGTTTATATCCAAGTGGATAACCTCGGTTGAATATTTCGCGACAAATCATTATGAATTCTTGGGATAAAGCAATAAATGAATCTGTATTTCTATATGTACGAATATCATCAGTACATATTCCATGTTTTTTTTGCATATCTAAAGGAATATAGCACCTATGTCGGTGAATTATATCTAAGTGGATATCTTGAGCAAAATTAATTAATTGGAATGCCGTACATAAATTATCAGATAATTTAAGATTTTCCTCATTATCATGGTTACATAAATGTAATAATATTCTACCAATGGGGTTGGCAGAATATTTGCAATAATTAAGAACCTCAGATAAGTTTTCATAATAGCTTTTATGAACATCTTGTTTAAAGGCATGTAACAAATCAAATAATAAATTCACAGGGATGTTATGTGTGTGTATGGTATGAGAAAGAGCACAAAAATATGGGTGGTCAATAATCTTGCCAGTACTAATTTCTTCTAAATACAGGGATAATTCGGATAGTTTTTTTATTCTGGTATTATTATCATCATGGCCTTCATCACTTATGTCATCAGCTATTCTAGCAAAAGCATAGACAGCTGCTATGCTTTTGCGAATATTTTTGGGTAAGAGCTTAGATGCTACTGGAAAATTTTCATAGTGAGAGAGTGCCATGTTTTGGCATCGAGTATACGACATCTCTATTTTTTTTTGATTGATAGTCATGATTTTATACCAAAGTGATTTAATAGCTCGCCTTTAAGTTCTTTTACGGATGAAACGATAATATCAGCGTTCCAGGTTTTAGGGTTGTCATCTTTACCAATGTAACCATATTCAACCGCAATAGCCGGCATATTACAGCTATGAGCGGCATCGATATCGCGTTTAGCATCACCAACATATATACAATTTTCTGGAGATAGTTTGATGTTATCGCAAGCCATCAAAATAGGATCCGGGTATGGCTTGGCTCTAGGAGCGCTGTCTCCGGAAATTACACAGTGAGGAGCTGGGAGAATCTTTAGGACCTTTAGCAGTGCTGTAGTTAGTTTATGTGGCTTGTTAGTTACAATGCCCCAGGGAATATTGTTTCCCTTAAGAGTGTTTAAAATATCTTGCATATCAGGGAATAAAACAGAATGTTGGTAGCATGTATTGCTATAATGTGAAATAAAACTAGGAACAAAATATTCGGGCAGAGAATCAATGCAAAGGGTATTGATTAAAATTGATTTGGAGCCATTAGAAACTAAGTTTCGTAAATATTCATAATCAACCTCAGGTTTGATCATAACATTATGTTCATGAGAAAAAGTAATCAAAGCTTCATGGAAATCTGGAGCTGTATCTACTAACGTTCCATCCAGATCAAATAATACTGCCACTACTAGTCACCTCTTAATTGCACAAGCTAAATAATTAATATCAATGTTTTTTGATAATGATGCAGATTTTGTTATAGGTAAATATTCTAATCCAGTGATATCAATTAATTCAAAATCATTAATATAGAGTATTTTATTAAGCTCCGAAGGTTTGATAAATTTACTATAATCATGAGTGCCAGTAGGTAGTAATTTGAAAATATGTTCAGCTGCGATGATGGCCCCAGCGTAACTTTTAAAATTTCTATTGACTGTGGAAATGATTAATATTCCGTTATGTTTCAAACACTGTCGGCAATATGATAAAAATTTTTCAGGATTTTCTACATGTTCAAGGAGTTCCATACATACGATAACATCAAAGCTTTCGTTATATTCATCACATAAATTTTCAATTGAATTACATGAATAGTTGATGTTGAGTCCCGAATTTTCACTATGTTGTTTAGCAACATTAATCATATCTGTACAAGCATCAACTCCAATAATATTAGGGAATTGCCTGTATAAAGATTCGGTTAAGATCCCTGCACCACAGCCTAAGTCCATTATGTTGATGTTTTCAGATTCTATATGCCTAAATATATATTCAATTCTCGCTGCATTGATATGATGCAGCGGTTGGGCACTACCATTAATATCCCACCAATCATTGGCAAGTAATCTGAACTTTTCTATTTCATGAGCATTAACAGACATTTAAATCCTACATTTTTTCTAATGGGGATAACCCTAAGAGGAGCAAAGATTGGTAAATAATTTTTGCAGTTAGATCACATAATACTAATCTAGAATTTTCATGGTCACTACCTTGTACTCTGCAATAATGGAAAAAACTGTGGAATAGTTCAGCAAGTTTGAAAATATATTCTGCAATTCTATTCGGCATTAATTCTTCACTTGCTTGATGAATCGTATCAGCAAATAAAGATAAGTGAAAAGCAAGTTCCTTTTCACTGTCCTCATGTAGTTTGAGGATGAAATCTTCACTAAGTTGAAGACTTTCTTTATCACATTTGCGCATGATGCTTTTGGCTCGCACGTAGGCATAGTTGACAAATGCTGCAGTATTACCTTCAAATTGTAACATTTTCTCATAGCTGAATTTATAGTTGCTAGTTCTGTTACAAGAAAGATCTGCATATTTAACAGCATTAATACCAAGTTTAGTTGCTTGTTCTTCTAAATTTGAAGCATCTATATCAGGAGTGCGTGTTTTTAAAATTTGTTTGGATTCATCAATAGCACGGTTTAGTAAATCTATTAATTTTTCTGTTTCCCCTGAGCGAGTTTTAAATTTTTTGCCGTCTTCACGGAGTACTAGACCAAATGGCACATGTTTTAGTGTTGTGATATCTGGATCATAGATGTTTGCTGAGTGTGCAGTAACAAACACCATATCAAAGTGTAACGCCTGCCCAGAATCTACAACATAAATAATTAAATTAGCTTTATCCTGTTCCACTCTATGTTGGATAGCTGCAAGGTCAGTTGTTGAATAGTTAAAACCACCGTCAGATTTTTGTATAATTAATGGTAATGGATCACCTTCTCTATTAGTAAACCCTGGTTGATACACACACTTGGCACCATTAGAGTTTTCAACCATACCTTTTTGTTCTAGTAGATTAACTATGCTCTGTAATTGTGAATTATAGAATGACTCACCTTTAACTACTAAGTTTTCAATCCCAAGGATATTATAGATTTCATCATAACCTTGTTGAGAAATATGACATATTTGTTGCCAGATAGAATAGGTTGCCTCATCCTTACTTTGAAGTTTAACAACAGCAAGTTGTGAATTTCTTTTAAACTCAGGCTCATTATCAAATCTGACTTTAGCTTTACGGTATATGTTGACTAATTCACTAAGAGAAAAATCTAGAGAAGATATGTTTTGGTCTTCAAAGTAGGCGATGAGCATGCCAAATTGAGTTCCCCAGTCACCAATATGATTAATTCTAGATACAGTATTACCTGTGAATTCAAGTATCCTTGCTAGTGATTCACCAATGATTGTTGAACGTAAGTGACCAACATGCATTTCTTTTGCTACATTGGGAGATGAATAATCAATAACTACATTTTTAGTTGATACTGGTTTTTCAATACCAAAGTTAGTGTGTGAATAAATACTAGAAACATTTGAAGCTAGTGTTTCTGGTGAAAGAGTTAAGTTAATGAATCCAGGACCTGCGATGTCTGTTTTTGTGAAATTCAAAGTACTTATAGACTCAGACTCTTTAATAATATTCTCCAATATTACAGACGCTATTTCACGTGGAGATTTTTTTAGTTTTTTGGCAAGATTTAAAGCCGCATTACACTGATAGTGTCCGAAACTTTTTTGAGTCGCTACGGTTACTTTGGCATCAGCAATGGTTAAATTTTCTAATTGATCATAGCTTTTTACCAGTGCATTAAAACAAAGCGTTTTTATGTCGTTTGTCAAACTCATTTGTGCTCTCATGTGCAAAATTAGTCATATAATAGCATAAATGAATTGGCATTTTTTATTATGTATGAAGCTCAGCTAAAACAAAGGTACTCTGTTTACAGCAAGAGTGTATACTGGGCTTATAAATTTTAGCGGAGGTTTTATGAAAACAGTTTTTATAACGGGTGCAAATCGAGGTTTGGGGCTCGAATTTACTAAGCAGTATTTGCAAATGGGTAACAAGGTAATAGCTTGTGCGCGGAATCCTGATATATCGATAGAGCTTATTAAGCTTTCTGAGGGTAATCAGAACCTTAGGATTTTGCCTATGGAGCTAAGTAATGAGGATAGTATTAATGCCGCAGTAGCTAAAGTTGATGAGCCAGTTGATTTATTAATAAATAATGCTGGAATAATCGGTGATCGTGATGAAGATTTAGATCATTTTTGTCCTAAAACGTTATTAGATACATTCAAGATTAATGCCATAGGGCCATTATTAGTACTGAGTGCTTTAAGGGAGCATTTAGCTCAGGGGCAGGGAAAGCAAGCAATAATGATTGGTGACAGAATGGGCAGTATTTCTGACAATGCAACAGGTGGCTATTATTCATGCCGTGCTAGCAAAAGTGCCTTAAATGCTTTAATGAAGTCGGCAGCAATTGAGCTTGAATCTGATAAAGTACATGTATTAATTTTACATCCAGGGTGGGTGCAAACTGATATGGGTGGGACTAGTGCAACAACTACTGTTTCGGATAGTATCACCAATATGATCAAGGTAATTGATAATTATCGAATATATCCCACAGGAGCTTTTGTTGCACAAACAAGTGAGCTATTACCCTGGTAGTACTCCGACTAACTGCAGGGTTGGGCAGTGTCTTGTTCTCTCTATTTATGGTAATATACGCAGCTAAGTTGAAAGTATTTCCCAAGTGGAATTTTAGGAGAAGAAGTACATGGCAGATCTAGCCAGTGAAGTGACCCCAATAAATATTGAAGACGAACTGAAGCAGTCATATTTAGATTATTCTATGAGTGTAATAGTTGGTCGAGCTTTACCTGATGTTCGGGATGGATTGAAGCCTGTACATCGTCGAGTATTGTTTGCGATGGGAGAGCTACACAACGATTGGAATAAACCATACAAGAAATCTGCACGTATTGTTGGTGATGTTGTAGGTAAATACCATCCGCATAGTGATACAGCGGTTTACGATAGTATTGTCCGTATGGCACAACCATTCTCCATGCGTTATATGTTGGTAGATGGCCAGGGTAATTTTGGGTCTGTAGATGGTGATCCTCCAGCTGCTATGCGTTATACAGAAGTTAGGATGTCAAAAATCACACATAGTTTACTTAGTGATCTTGATAAAGGAACCGTTGATTTTGTTCCTAACTACGATGAAAGTGAAATGCAGCCAACTGTATTACCAACACGAGTTCCAAACTTATTAGTTAATGGTAGCTCAGGTATTGCTGTTGGAATGGCAACTAATGTACCTCCGCACAACTTAGGTGAAGTGGTAAATGCATGCTTGGCCTTTATAGAAGATGAAAATATTGACCTTGAAGGAATAATGGAGCATATCCCTGGGCCAGATTTTCCAACAGCCGGTATTATTAATGGCCGTGCAGGGATAATTGAAGCTTATAGAACTGGTCGCGGGCGTATCTATGTCAGAGGAAGAAGTCATTTTGAGAATAATGAAGCAAAAAATAAAATATCAATTATTGTTACTGAATTACCCTACCAAGTTAATAAATCAAGGTTAATTGAAAAGATAGCTGAGCTTGTTAAAGACAAGAAAATTGAAGGAATTACCGGATTAAGAGATGAATCTGATAAAGATGGAATGCGTATGGTTGTAGAGCTTCGCCGAGGAGAAAGCGGAGATGTAATTCTTAACCAACTTTATTCCCTAACTCAATTACAATCAGTATTTGGTATAAATACAGTAGCATTAGTTGATGGGCAGCCAAGGATCTTGCCGATAAAAGATATCATAAGATGCTTTGTTGATCATCGTCGTCAAGTAGTATCTCGTAGAACTACTTTTGAGTTGAACAAAGCCAGAGCCAGAGCTCATATTTTAGAAGGGTTGACTGTTGCTCTAGTTAATATTGATCCAATAATTGCGTTAATCAAATCAGCCAAATCGCCACAAGAAGCTAGAGAGAAATTACTAGCAGTATCTTGGCCTCCAGGTGATGTGTGTGGCCTTTTGGATAGAACAGGTAGTGATTCTTGTCGACCAGATCATTTATCGAAAGATTATGGGCTGCATGATGACTCTTATAAATTGTCTCCAGAACAAACTCACGCCATTCTAGAGTTGAAATTACATAGACTTACAGGTTTAGAACAAGATCGATTGTCTGAAGAGTTCAAAAATATTATTGAACGTATAGCTGAATATATAGATATTTTATCAAACCAAACTAGCTTAATGAGTATTATTAAAGAAGAGCTAAAAGAAGTAAAAGAACAATTTATTGATGAAAGACGTACTGAAATATGTGTTAATCAAGAAGATTTATCAGTTGAAGATTTGATTCAACCTGAAGAAATGGTAGTTACTTTATCTCACTGTGGTTATGTTAAAGCTCAGCCGCTATCAACCTATGAAGCACAAAAGCGCGGTGGTAAAGGTAAAATTGCGGCTTCAGTAAAAGATGAAGATTTCATTAGTTGTCTGCAGATAGCAAATTCACACGACACATTGTTGTGCTTTTCAAGTTTAGGTAAAGCATATTGGTTAAAAGTATATAAGCTTCCTATTGCCAGTAGAAATTCACGTGGTCGACCAATTATTAATTTGCTACCATTACAAGAGAATGAAAGGATCAGCGCAATATTACCAATTAAAGATTTTGCCGCTGAAAATACTTCTATATTTATGGCAACAAAAATTGGCACGGTAAAACAAGTATCATTACTTGATTTTAGCAGGCCAAGGACTAACGGTATTATTGCTATGGATTTAGCTGACAATGATAGTCTCATTGGTGTAGCTATAACTACTGGTGATGATGATATATTGTTATCAACTAATGCTGGTAAAGCAATTAGGTTCTCGTCTGTTGATGTTAGAAAAATGGGTAGAACTGCTCGAGGTGTTCGAGGTATTAAGCTGCAACCAAATCAAGAAGTGATCTCATTGATAGTGTTACAGGAAGGTGGTGCGATTCTTACTGCAACATGTAATGGCTATGGAAAAAGAACTGCTATTGGTGATTATTCAAGAATTGGTCGTGGTGGTCAAGGTGTTATCTCTATTCAAACAACTGAGCGTAATGGCGAAGTTGTTGGTGCATTACAAGTGTTCCCAAATACTGAAGTTATGTTAATTTCAGATCAAGGAACAATGGTGCGTATAAGAACAGATGAGATCTCTCAAGTAGGTAGAAATACACAAGGTGTAAGATTAATTAATATTTCTACAGGTGATAAATTGGTTGGTATCCAAAATATAGCTGAGATAGATGAAGTTGAGACCCCAGAATCATCTAATATAGAGGAAGGTGGTAATGGTGAAACATCATTAGAATCTGATGACGATAAAGCAGCATCGCCATCTACCGATACGCCATCTACCGATGCGCCATCTACCGACGACAATGAAAAAGGTGAGGGGGATTAACAACGCACCTTTCTAATTAGCAGGGATGAAAATGAAAAAATCTTTTAACTTCGGAGCAGGTCCAGGGATGTTGCCTGCTTCGGTGAAATCAAGAATAAAATCAGAAATTGATAACTGGCATCAAGGGATGTCAGTTATGGAAATTAGTCATAGAAGCAAAAAGTTTATTGAACTTGCGAGCAATACTACAAAAAAAATTAGAGATCTATTAAAAATACCTGATAAATATGAAGTCTTATTTCTAAGTGGTGGTGCAAGAACACAGTTTTCAATGTTGCCATTAAATTTATTAAACAAATCTGATACAGCAGATTATTTGATCTCTGGATTTTGGTCGCAGTGGGCTTATGAAGATGCAGCTAAATTACGCCAAGTTAATATTATAGGAAACTCTTTTGAAGAAGGGTATTTATCAATATCAATTCCCAATAGAATAACATCTGGAGCTAAATACATACATTATACCGATAATGAAACTATTCATGGAGTCGAATATAAAAATATACCGATTAAGACAAGCGTGCCATTAGTAGCAGATATGACTTCGAGTATATTAAGTAAACCAATTGATGTGTCTAAGCATGCAGCGATTTATGCTAGTTGCCAAAAAAACATGGGAATTGCAGGTTTAACTGTAGTAATTATAGATCCTAGCTGTTTGCGTGAGCCTGACAAAATTATGCCAGATATTATGAGGTATAGTCCTTTCATTGCTAGCAAATCTATGACAAATACTCCGCCAGTTTTTCCTTGGTATGTTCTGGATTTGATGTTAGATTGGCTTCTTGAGCAAGGTGGTATTGATTCAATACATACACGTAACAAATCTAGAGCAAAAAAACTTTATAATTATATAGACAGTAGTCATTTATATGGTAATGCTATAAATGAAGAAAATAGATCGGATATGAATATTACTTTTCATCTAGTTGAAAGTAATTTTGATGACATCTTCAAAACTAGAGCTGAAAAAAATGGTCTTTATCAACTAGGAGGTCATAGAATGATTGGGGGATTCAGAGCGAGTCTTTATAATGCCATGCCAGATGAAGGTGTTGATAGATTGATTGATTTTATGCGAGAATTTGAAAATGACCCATATGCTAAGTAGAAAAGCTACAGTGTTATCTATTTGTTAATTGTTAACCTAGCATAGGTTAAGTTAGGATTTGTCGTAAAGTTTAAAATATTATAGTGCACAATTATGCATCCTAAGCATGGAAATATTCAAATATAAGGGTGTTTACAGCAGAACCTTTTAACTTGCTCCTGATATTATTGATGGGCAAGAAATATCTTGAACGTTAACTGTTTTTATATCACATATATACTTAGAGTCAGGGTTACATATTTTTGTTCTAAAAGGTATGCTAGTTGGTAAAAATCCAGAGTTTTTTGCATAATAGTTAAACCCTTTTTTCTTCCAACCGTGACCAACACTCCAATGCAGATGCTTTGCTTTAGAAAAACCTGTGTTTCCTTCTAGACCTATTAGCTCACCTGCTTTCACATGCTCACCAGTTTTAACATAGACTTTATCAAAATGAGCATACATGATTGCAAAATTGTCATCGGTTAAAATGATAACATGATTTCCAAATTTACTGCCGCAGTTTAGCCCCATTCCATTGCAGTCTTTTTCTACAATCACTTTTCCATCCGCACCAGCATAGATATTATCTGTTCTGTTTATCGCATTTAGGTCTAAAGCATATATCGTAGTATTGTAAGCATGTGTTTTACCAACCTTTGATCTTGCTCCCTGAGAGCAGTAAACAGATCCTCTCCCGAAATAAGGGAAATCTATAGTAGGAATATAGCCCCTGTACTCTTCGAAGCAACCAGTTCTATTCTTCCAATCAAGAGCACAATAATTTCCTATTGGACATGTATCATTATCTCCATAGCTACATTGACCTTCATTTATTTTAACATCGTCTGCTTGATATCCAGACAGAGGATGAAAAAAAGTAGAAAAAATTATCACTATATATAATTTATTCATATTCATATAACTCTCCATTAAAGCAATTTGTTTCCAATTAATTGCCTGTGATACTTTAATAGTTTTCAAGTATCAATAATAATATCGGCTTTGTCGCGAACTTTAAAATAACATCAATTTTTCATGGGTAGGATGTGTTCTTACAATAAGAATGTATTGAAAAAATTACCTCTATACATGCTTATTGGAGGGAGATAATAATAGTGCAAACAATCTATTGACTAAAGAACTAGTAGAATGGGTAGACATTATTTTTTTAATGAAAGGCACACATAGAGATAAAGTTAGAAAAAATTTAAAGCTAGCTTAAAAAATCAAAAGCTTGTTTGCCTTAACATTCCTGATAATTACGACTTCATGGATACAGAGCTGATGAAAATACTTAAATTAAAGGTTACAAAGTTTTTGAAGAGGTAAGGCAACTTCATCGTGCAAAGGATAAAACCAGAGCAGTGTGCAGAGGCTTAATTATATCTAGATTTAAAGAGTTTAATAATTTGTTAGCAAATGCAGCATAGACTGGCAGAAAACAATAATATTTAACTTGTTGCTGACTGAGTCTTGATAAAACGGATGCTACGAAAAGATACATCAAGCAAACCTATTCATATGCGAATAAATCACTTTGTGACGCAAGGAAGAAAGGCTATGTTTGGGCCTAATTTAAAGTGTTACATGCAAAAGTAAAACCTGTATTTATTACAGTTTTGATAAATTAGAAACAAAACAATAAGCATGTTGACTCGGGAGTTAGCTTCATGTCTAATGTCGAAAAATAAACAATAATCATAATTCTAATAAGTGAGTGCTCATGAGATACGATAACGTTTT
>Ga0066610_10000696_pt1 | contig 22754 bp, 20 predicted proteins | sample SaaInlV_DNA_165m_FD_60375 | JGI IMG/M metagenome (GOLD analysis project Ga0066610, IMG submission 60375) | Marine microbial communities from expanding oxygen minimum zones in the Saanich Inlet - SI075_LV_DNA_165m | ecosystem: Environmental > Aquatic > Marine > Unclassified | place: British... | reverse complement strand
CTGTCAGACGCAGGCGTCGTTGCCGGGACCTGTTTCATAGATCGGAAACGGTTTTGCCTGGGTTGGTGATCCACGAACTGCCAGACATAGTCCGAGAAACTGCCTGACATAGTCCGAGAAACTGCCTGTTCGCTCCTGGATGTCCAGAAATAACCTGGCGTTCGACACCGCGCTTTCTACTTTGAGCCTATTGCGTACAATTTCAGGATTCTGGAGTAACTTATTGATTCGAGCGGGTCGATATCGCGCCATTTTCCCCGCGTCAAAGCCATCAAAAGCTTTACGATAACCCTCGCGCTTCCTGAGAATTGTTATCCACGATAGCCCTGCCTGAGCTCCTTCAAGCAGAAGGAACTCAAATAGCAGCTGGTCATCATAAGTTGGCAAGCCCCATTCGGCGTCGTGGTAGCTTTCGTACAACTCATTGCCGACACACCAGCCACATCTTTCGATTTCATTCGCCATGATCAGGAGGTTATCTGATTTCTGAGCACCGAGGTATACTTACGGCCTTTTTTGCTCGGAGCAGCTCCGTACAACGCCAATGTTACAAAGAGAACGCCAATGAACTTCCAGAACCTTATCCTTTCCCTGCAAACTTTCTGGTCCGAGCAGGGCTGTGTGCTAATGCAACCCTACGACATGGAAGTTGGCGCCGGTACCTTCCACCCAGCCACGTTTTTGAGGGCCATTGGGCCTGAAAACTGGCAGGCGGCTTATGTTCAACCCTGCCGTCGACCAACAGACGGCCGATACGGAGAAAACCCCAACAGGTACCAGTACTACTACCAGTATCAGGTCGTCATGAAGCCCTCACCACCTAACTTTCAGGAGCTATACCTAGCGTCATTGGAACATCTGGGAATTGATACCAAAACCCATGACATAAGGTTTGTTGAAGACAATTGGGAATCACCAACGCTGGGGGCCTGGGGCCTCGGTTGGGAAGTCTGGATGGATGGTATGGAGATCACTCAGTTTACCTACTTCCAGCAGGTCGGAGGGCTTGAGTGCTATCCAGTGATGGGTGAAATCACTTACGGGCTGGAGCGACTGGCGCTCTACATTCAGGGCGTAGAGGACTTTAAGGACCTTGTCTGGACCGAGAATGGCGATAAGAAGATCACCTACGCAGACGTCTATCACCAGTATGAGGTCGAGATGTCCCGTTTCAATTTTGACCTGGCAGATGTCGATGCCCTGTTCGCTCAGTTCGATTTTTGCGAGAAAGAAACCACTCGCCTACTGGAAGCCAACTTACCGCTACCGGCCTACGAATTCGTCATGAAAGCTTCCCATGCCTTCAACCTTCTGGATTCGCGTCACGCCATTTCGGTCACCGAGCGTCAAAGGTTTATTTTGAGAGTAAGAGCCCTGTCCCGCGGGGTCGCGCAAAAGTACTTTGACTCAAGACAGGTACTCGGCTTCCCACTTGCTGACGATGATACCCGAGCATTTGTAGAGAAGGAGCTCAAGCGTGCCAACTAATACGCTGTTACTTGAAGTCGGTACTGAAGAGCTTCCGCCCAAATCCCTGAACAATCTGCGTGAAGCGCTACAACAAAATATCGAGGCAGGACTTAACCAGGCCGAGTTATCACACGGAAAGGTTGAAAGCTTCGCCACCCCACGAAGACTCGGCATCCTGGTTCACGACCTTGCGGACCGACAGCCAGACCAGAATGTAGAGAAGCGTGGGCCTGCGGTTAAGTCTGCGTTTGATGACGATGGGGAACCGACCAAGGCACTCGCTGGATTCATGAGGGGTTGCGACGTGGCTGACCCATCACAGCTTGACACCATTACAACTAACAAGGGCGACTATCTCGTCTATCGGGCAATAAAAAGCGGTCTTGATTTACCATCCCTGCTGGAAGAGCTGCTCGGGTCGGCCGTAACTGCCCTACCCGTTGACAGAAGAATGCGATGGGGTAAAAGCAGATTGGAGTTCGTTCGACCGGTGCAGTGGCTCGTTTGCCTGTACGGAAGCTCAGTCATTCCCATTCAACTTCTGGGCAAAGAGGCTAGCAACACGAGTTCGGGCCATCGATTCATGTCCGGTGGTCAGTTTGAGATCACTAAAGCTAACGACTATGTAGAGTTGTGCAGGACAAACTATGTCCTGGCAGACTTTACCGAGCGTAAGAATCTGATCCGGGAGCAAGTTGTCGACCTCGCCGCCCGGGAGAAAGCCCATCTGGAAATCGATGAGGATTTACTTAATGAAGTCACGTCTCTTGTAGAGTGGCCAAGGGCACTCGCCGGTGGATTTGACAGCTCGTTTTTGAATGTACCGCCAGAGGTGCTGATTTCTGCAATGAAAGAACACCAGCGTTATTTCCACCTGGTTGATAACAACGGGAAGCTCGTTCCCAGGTTTATCACTATTTCCAATATTGAAAGTCTGGATAGTTCACAGGTCGTTGCTGGTAACGAACGGGTCATAAGGCCTCGTCTTGCAGATGCCGCATTTTTCTTCGATCAGGACACTCGAACTTCACTGGAGCAAAAATCTGCACGGCTAGAGAACGTTGTGTTCCAGGCTGACCTAGGAACCTATGCGCAAAAATGCGACCGAATAGCTGCGCTGGCTGCCTACATAGCCCAGCAGCTTGGTTCAGACACCGACGCTGCAAAGCGGGCGGGCAAGCTCTGCAAAGCGGATCTGGTTAGTGATATGGTCGGCGAGTTTCCGGACCTTCAGGGAACCATGGGTAGTTACTATGCCAGGCACGACAAAGAAACAGAGGAAGTTTGCATTGCGATCGCCCAACACTACAGACCCACACAAAGTGGGGGTATCTTGCCAACCTCTGATGTGGCTTCCTGTGTTGCGCTAGCGGACAAGATCGACAGTCTAACCGGGATCTTTGGCATCAACCAACCCCCGACGGGTTCCAGGGATCCGTTCGCGCTGCGCCGCCAATCTCTCGGTGTCATACGAATTTGCGTAGAAAACCAGCTAAATATTCCTCTGAATGACTGTCTGAATGAGGCCTCCAGGATTTATGGAAGGGCCTTTGACACCGTTAATGTTTCAAATTACATCGTCGAAAGATTAACCAGCTACTATCAGGAACAGGGAATTCCAGGCGATGTGGTTGAAGCAGCGACAAACAGCGCGAGCACCTCTGTCAATCTGTTAGCGATTGACGACGTTGTTCGAACGCTGCAGTCCTTTCGCAATGGACCAGCGGCGAAAAGCATCGTCGCAGCAAACAAGCGGGTAGCAAACTTTCTCAAAAAAGCAGGCCCGAGCGACCTTGCCAGTAGTTTCGACGCTTCCGTTGCGACCGATGAGGCTGAGATTGCGCTAGGTCGTGCGCTGAACAAACTGGATCTCAGCAAGAGTAAAGGCGCCGGAGCAAAATTGGAGAAGCTGGCGGTACTTCAGGAGCCAGTTGATCACTTCTTTGATGAGGTGATGGTCATGGCGGAAGACGAAAAGGTGAGGAAAAACCGTCTGGGACTTCTCCAGAAATTACGACAACAATTCCTTGAAGTTGCTGATTTCTCGCTCCTACAATAGTAATACTGCTTAATGGAGTTCAGTTATGGCTTCTTTCGTTATTCTCGATCGTGATGGTGTCATCAACCAGGACTCGATGGACTATATCAAGTCCGCCGATGAATGGATGCCGATTTCGGGATCCCTCGAAGCTATCGCGCTACTTACGTCCAACAATATCGATGTCTATATCGCCACCAACCAGGCGGGTATCGCTCGAGGTAAATTGACACTCAATGCTCTAGATCGCATTCACGAAAAGCTGGTTCATGAAGTTGAAGCAGCAGGTGGCAGGATCGTTGATATCAAATTTTGTCCGCACCATCCAGACGAGAATTGCTGGTGTCGTAAACCAAACCCTGGGTTGTTGGAAGACCTGGCAACCACCCACCAATTGAATCTAGAGGAAGGTTACTATGTCGGTGACTCACTAAAAGATCTTAGAGCAGCTGCGTCAGCTGGCTGCAAGGGTATCCTGGTGCTGACTGGAAACGGCACCGAGACTCAGCAACTACGTCCGCACCATGAATACATTTTCAGTGACCTGCTCGCGTTCGCGCAGGACATGACGTCCTGATATCAAATTGCAGTTATCACACGCTACACGTCAAGGTTAGCAACGGCTAGCGCATTTTGCTCAATAAACTCCCGTCGCGGTTCAACCTGGTCACCCATTAAGGTTGTAAACACCTGGTCCGCCGCAATCGCATCTTCAATAGTCACCCGTAGCATTGTTCTGCTGCTGGGATCCATAGTCGTTTCCCAAAGCTGATCAGGATTCATCTCACCAAGTCCTTTGTATCTTTGGCGAGTCTGTCCCCTTAGTGCTTCCGTTTGCAACCATCCCAGCGCCTCAGCGAGCCCAGGCACGTTTTCAGATTTTTCACCTTTTCGGACCTGCCCGTTTTCGTGCAAAAGGTCAGTGGTTCGTTCCTGGAAACCTGCAAAGGCCTCGTAGTCAGCCGACGCAAAGTAATCCCGATTAAGCACATAATGACGCCTCACTCCGTTTCGTACAGTAGTTACGTGCGGGTAATAAAGGTGCCTGTCTCTGTCTTCCTGAACCGTAACTTCATATTGAATTCGTGGGGTATTGAAAAATGAAAGTTTGGTTTCCAGTTTTTCGGTCCACGCCTGTACTACCGTCTCCTCTTTTAACTGTTCCGATTTGAGCCGGGGAAGGTAGATCATCTCTCCAAGCACTGGAAGAGGATATACCCGGTCCAATCGCTTCATCATGGTTTGAATTGTGTAGTAGCGCTCGGCGAGGTCTCGCAGCTCTCCACCACTCACCACTTCACCATTGCCTCGATCAAGACTGGCATCCTCAAGAGCCACTTCCAGAAGGTATCGAGTTAACTCACCTTCATCCTTAATGTATCGCTCTGATTTACCACGCTTCATTTTGTACAAAGGGGGCTGCGCAATCAGCAGATGTCCACGCTCGATGAGTTCAGGCATATGTCTGAAGAAAAAGGTAAGAAGCAGCGTACGGATATGTGCGCCGTCAACATCAGCATCCGTCATGATGATAATTCTGTGGTACCTGAGTTTGTCCGGGTCGAATTCATCTCTTCCTATTCCGCACCCCAGTGCCGTAATCAGTGTTCCCACCTCGACAGACGACAACATCTTATCGAACCTGGCCTTCTCGACATTCAGGATCTTACCTTTAAGCGGCAATATCGCCTGGTTTTTCCTGTCCCGACCTTGCTTAGCAGAGCCCCCGGCAGAATCACCCTCCACCAGGTAAATCTCCGAGTTAGCAGGATCTTTCTCCTGGCAATCTGCCAATTTCCCGGGCAACCCCGCGATATCAAGCGCCCCTTTACGCCGAGTCATCTCTCTTGCCTTACGGGCTGCTTCACGGGCCCTGGCGGCATCAATCATCTTTTGCACAATGGCTTTCGCTTCCTGCGGTTTCTCAAGCAAATACTCTGAAAAATAACTCCCCATTTCCTGCTCTACGGCTGTCTTTACCTCTGAAGACACCAGTTTTTCCTTGGTTTGAGAGGAAAACTTGGGATCTGGTACCTTCACGGAAATAATCGCGGTTAACCCTTCACGGGCATCATCCCCTGTTGCATTGATATCAGACTTCTTTGCGAACCCTTCACGCTCGATATAATTATTGAGACTTCTGGTCAGCGCACCTCTAAAACCAGCGAGGTGAGTACCGCCATCACCCTGAGGAATATTATTGGTATATGCCAATACGGTTTCCTGATAAGAATCGTTCCATTGAAGCGCAACCTCTACGCCTGTCCCATCTTCCCGGTCTACTGCAAAATGAAAAATGTCATTGATCGGCGTCTTGTTGGTGTTCAGAAATTCGACAAAAGTTCGTAGCCCACCGTCATAATTAAATTTTTCGTGCTTACCGCTGCGCTCATCGGTCAACTGGATCGACACTCCTGAATTCAGGAACGACAGCTCCCTAAGCCTTTTCGCCAGGATGTCGTAATGAAACTCTATATTGCTAAAGGTCTCGGGTGATGGCTTGAATCGGCAACTGGTACCCGTTGCGTTGGTTTCACCAACAACCTGGAGTGGAAAAGCGGGCACACCATCGTGATAGGTCTGTTCCCATATCTTACCTTCACGCCAAATCGTCAGGTTGAGTTCAGACGACAAGGCGTTAACTACCGATATACCAACACCGTGGAGACCACCGGACACCTTATAGTTGCTGTCATCGAACTTTCCGCCCGCGTGCAGGACCGTCATAATGACTTCCGCAGCTGACTTGCCCTCTTCCTCGTGGATATCGGTGGGTATTCCCCGTCCATCGTCAGAAACAGTAATGGACTCGTCCGGGTGAATCAAAACCCTGATGTCCGAGCAATGCCCCTCCAGCGCCTCGTCAATGGAGTTATCGACTAACTCCTGGACCATATGGTGCAAACCGGTTCCATCATCGGTATCACCGATATACATACCCGGCCTCTTTCTAACCGCATCCAGGCCCTTTAGAACCTTAATGCTGGAGGAGTCGTAAGATTTACTATCTGTCATTTAATGCTCCTGTACTTCTACTTCACCATGTTTCACGTGAAACAAGCGGCCATACTGATTCTTACAGGCGGCCAGCAGAGGCTTTTCCTCTACGCCAGTAAGCAGTACCTGTTGTCCTGTTTCTACAAGAAACTTGCATACCCTACTTCGATGCTCTTCATCGAACTCGGACGATAAATCATCGACCAGGTAGAGTGTTCCCCTGCCGCCTCCTGATGTGCCAGTATCGCTAGCCAGCGAGCCCTGCGCCAAAATCATCGCCCAAACAAGCGATTTGAGCTCACCTCGCGAACAGACTTTGGCAGCTGGCTGTCCTGATACGGTTATTCTAACATCTGCGCGCTGAAATCCCTTCTGTGTAAAGCCTCTTTTTTGATCAAGATCAGCCTCTTTTAAGTAAATATCCATAAGATCAGCCTCCCGGTGCCAACCCCGGTAGTAATCGAACGTCACATCATCAATGCCCGCCAGTTGCTGAACGATTTCGGTAAACAAGGGCCGGTATAATTCAACATACTGCGTCCTTTGCAGGTCTATTTGGTTCGCATAGGTCGCCAGACGATCAGACCAGGTTTCCAATTCCTTGACGCTCCCGGTCTCAGAATTAGCAGCATATCGCCTGAGTAGCATATTGCGTTGGCGAAGGCAGCGATTAGCCTCCTCCCAATTCACCGGAAAATCGATGGATGAAGTGCCTGTTGCCGTAAAGCTGGAATTCGATAAATCAGAATCCACTCGCCCTGGTTTCACGTGAAACAATCCCCAGTTCAGGAACCGGCGGCGTAGTGTTGGCGAACCTATCAGCAAGTCCACAGAATGCGGCCCCAAAATCAACGTCGGCAGCAGTCTTGCCAGCTCGGAGGACTTCTTCGTTGTTTCACTATTGATTTTTATTTCCCGGCTACCGCCAAGATTGCGACTGATGCCAATATGATGCTCCATACTCCCTGACTGTACTTTCCCGCGCAAAAGACAATCCTGGGCTCCACGCTGGATAACAGGGTCAAGGCCTGTGTCACGAAAGGACCTGGCGGTAGAAAGAAAATAGCTGGATTCGAGGAGACTGGTCTTGCCACTCCCATTGTCACCGAAAAGGAGGTTTAAGCCAGGGTCAAGATCTACCGAGATATGGGTGAGGTTTCTGAAATGCCTGGCTTCGAGCCATTTCAGGCTCATAACTTCATAGGCATGACTACGTAGACGGCATCTTCACGTTCCGGGTCTTCCAGGACGGCACTGCTGTTAGCATCGTGCAGGGTCAACCTGACTTTGTCGTTACCAATAACACCAAGAACGTCCTGTAAGTAACTAACATTGAAGCCTACTTCAAGACTATCTCCCTGATAATCAACAGACACCGTTTCTTCCGCCTCCTCTTGTTCCGGATTATTGGCAGAAAGCTGTAGTTGACCCGTTGAAATCGACACACGGATACCACGGAACTTTTCATTAGACAGAATAGCCGTGCGACTTAGCGCCTGTCGAAGCTCCTGCTTATCCGCAAGAACGACCTTGTCTCCATCCTTCGGTATCACCCTGTCATAGTCCGGGAACTTGCCATCCACCAGTTTGGTAGTCAACGTAAACATAGAGGACGTCACACAGAGATGACTATTGCCAATTGAAACGGCTACCCTATCCTCCACTTCCTGGAGCAGGCGCTGGATCTCAATGACGCCTTTGCGTGGCACAATGACCTGCTTTGTTGGCCCTTCAATACCCTCCTGCTCCACATCACTCATTGCCAATCGATGCCCATCGGTTGCTACCGCACGGACGTGGTTGTTTCCGAGCTCTATTAGCGTCCCATTAAGAAAGTAACGAACATCCTGCTGCGCCATCGCAAAGGCCGTCTGGTCGAGCAGTTTTTTAAAGGACTTACTGTCCAGCTCCGCTGTCATTTCAGGACTAGATTGATCCACTGAAGGAAAATCAACGGCCGGTAGTGTCGATAGGGTTGACCTAAATCTACCGGACCGTATTTGCAACCGGTTTTCATTCAGCGAGAACTCGATATCTGCCTTTTCGGGTATTTCACGACAGATGTCGACTAACTTTCGCGCCGGCACGGTGATTTCACCATCTTCTGGCGTAACGACCTCCAGCCGCCCGATCAGCTCTACTTCCAGATCGGTACCAGTCATGGACAGCTGGTTACCACTGACCTGTACCAATAAGTTCGATAATACTGGCAATGTTTGTCGTCGTTCTACGACGCCCGCAACCTGCTGAAGCGGCTTCAGCAATAGCTCACGGTTAACTGAAAACTTCATACTCTTATTCCACCGTATCTAACAAGTAAGCAAGCGCTCACTATCTAATGTATCTCGTTACAACACCATCGGACTAATCACATACAACGACTCAGCTTCATCCAGGTCTTCCAATAGACAGGCGCTACCCTGGTCGCTAAACGTCATCCTGACTTTATCCCCCTTCATGGCTGATAGCGCCTCAATCAGGTAACTAACGTTGAAGCCAATGTCGAGGCTGTCTCCTTCATATTCTACCGTAACAGTTTCCTCTGCCTCTTCCTGTAGCGGGTTGTTGGCGTGCATATCCAACTTCCCGGGACGCAACATCAACCTGACGTTCCTGTATAGCTCATTCGACAAAATCGCTGTCCTGGATAGCGCTTCCTTCAATAATTGCCGATCAGCAATGACTACTTTATCACCGCCACTCGGGATCGCCCGTGAGTAATCCGGATAAGTTGCGTCAATCAGCTTTGTGATCAGCCTAACATTGCCACGGTCTACCTGCATATGATTCGCTGTGAAATTAAGCGTAACCGGTTCTCCCGAATCTTCATCGAGAACCCGGACCAACTCTGCCACGCCCTTTCTTGGAATGATGAACTGGTGACTACCCTGGGCACCCGTACTGACAAAACTCGTCGCAAGTCTTTGCCCATTGGTCGCAACAAACCTCACTACTCCATCCAGGACTTCCAACAGCACGCCGTTGAAAAAGTAGCGAACATCCTGTTGTGCCATCGCAAAACTGGTGCGCCGTAACAGCCTCTTTAGATCCTCAACTGACAGCGCTATCGATACTTCATAGACACCGGTCTCAATATTGGGAAACTCACTAACAGGTAATGTCGCGAGAAACGAATTAAACCGCCCACTATCAACTGCAACGCGGTTGCCCTCGAGGTTAGCAGACATCTCCGCTCCATCGGGAAGGCTCTTGCAGATATCCAACAGTTTCCGCGCAGGCACAGTCACCTCACCAGGAGAATCAACTACAACATCAGTAATCACTACTGTAAGTTCAACTTCCTGGTCAGTACCTGTAATGACCAACCTATCTTCTTCGAGATTAAGCAGGAGGTTCGCGAGAACCGGGCTCGTTTGACGACGCTCCACCACACCGCTGGTAAGCTGTAGTGGATCGAGCAGTTTTTCTCTAGCAATCGTAAATTTCATTCGACATCCAATGACATCAACCGGTTCAAAACTTCATCAAAGCCGCGCTCAGGAAGTTAACAAACGTAGGAGATTATTGTAATCCTCCCTGATGTCCCGGTTACTTTCCTTAAGTTCCTCGATCTTGCGACACGCGTGAAGGACCGTAGTGTGATCCCTGCCACCAAAGGCATTGCCAATTTCCGGCAGACTGTGATTAGTCAGCTCTTTTGCCAATGCCATGGCAACCTGCCTTGGTCTCGCGATTGATCGGGTTCGTGTTTTTGAGTGAAGGTCACCAAGGCGAATTTTATAATAGTCAGCAACTGTTTTCTGTATGTTATCCACTCCGATCTGCCGATCCTGGATCGCCAGCAAGTCCCGGAGCGACTCCCGAATCTGCTCGTTGCTAATTGCTTCGCCTGTAAAGTTTGAGTTGGCAATAACACGCTTCAATGCGCCTTCCAGCTCCCTCACGTTTGATCTAATTCTTTCCGCTATGAAAAAGGCTGATTCGCTCGGCAGGTGCACCTGATCGATCTCTGCTTTCTTCAGTAGAATCGCTACCCGGGTTTCCAGATCGGGTGGCTCAACCGGAGCAGTCATACCCCAGACAAACCGACTCTCCAGACGGGGTTCCAGCCCCTCAATCTCCTTCGGATAGCGGTCGCAGGTCAACACAATTTGGCTTCCGTCTTCTTGTAACCTATTGAAAACATGGAAGAATTCCTCCTGAGTTTTCATTCCCTTTGCCAGAAACTGAATATCATCCATCAAGAGCACGTCGACAGACCGGTAGTATTGCGTGAAATCACCCATGGTACCGTGCTCGATGGCCCTAACCATGTCTTCCATAAATCGCTGCGAGTACATGTAAGCCACCTTCAAATTCGGGTGACGATCGGCGATGGAATTACCCACCGCATGCATCAGGTGAGTCTTGCCGAGCCCAACTCCTCCATAGAGCAACAGCGGGTTATATGAAGAGCCACCAATATTCTCTGAAACCTGCAGTGCAGCTGCTCTGGCTATTTGATTAGAACGACCTTCCACAAAGGTATCAAACGTAAACGCTTTATTGAGATCCAACAGCGGATAGAAACGCTCCCGCGCCGCAAAGGTGTTAGATGCTTCGGATTTTCCCTCAACCAGCCTACCACTACTGCCAATCTCCAGCGCTACAGACCCTGAACCATTTTCTGATAGCAGTTCCCGAATTCTATCCAGGAACTGAGTGTTAACCTGATCCTTGATATACCTGTTTGGCGCCAGTAACTTAACGTTGTCATCATCGCCAACCGCCTGCAATGGCCTTATCCAGGTATTAAATTGCTGAGAAGATAGTTCATCTTCAAGCTTATCAAGACACTTCTGCCAAGTTTTGGCCCCCACAATACCCCCATAATAGCTATGCTAATTATTGTTCGTGTTTCTTGCTTTGCTTGGATTTTCTCTACCGAGATGAACTGGTTCAGTGGTAAATCGAGGCACCTGATAATGCTTGAAGCACGAAAGGATAGTAACTTGATTTCACCATTCAAGCCAAGCAAATGATGTAAAAAAAATCCCGAAAAGTATTTATTTTTCAGTTATTTATGCACAAACGCACTGCCTAACCGGTGGTTAACCTGTGGATAAGCTGTGGGTTAAACCCACCCCCTTAGTAAACCTGTTGGGTCTGTGGATAAGTCTCCTATTTACCACCAGTTTTTACACAGGCTACCCAGTGTTAAGACACCGGATAACACGGTAGTTATTAAGCTTATAAACCATTGATATCCAAACATAATGCCTACTTACACACAGGAAAGCGGCCTATAATAAAAATAGTAATAATAAATTATATATATATAAGAATTTTATTTATAAGAAATACACTGATTTTCAGAAACCCCCATAAACATGGAATTGACCTAACCCCACATCTTCTTTAGAATCGCGCTCCTTTTCGACATCGAATTACCGGGTAATTATCATGAAGCGAACATTCCAACCCAGCGTTCTTAAAATGAAAAGAACCCATGGCTTCCGCGCCAGGATGGCCACCAAGGGTGGACGTCTGGTTATAAAAAGGCGCAGAGCTAAAGGCCGTAAAATACTTTCCGCCTGATACAGGGCCCTTGCGCTAACCCGACTGGCCTTTGAGGCGAGTGCCATCGCTATCCAAAAACAGCTGAATCAGAGCTTCCCTTTAAGTCATCGACTGGCACATTCCTATGAATTTGATGCAGTGTTTGACAACAACGAAGCTCGAATTAGCTCTGCTTCGTTGTTGCTTCTTGCAAAGCAAAACACCCGGGGATTTAATCGCCTGGGCATGATCGTAAGCAAAAAGAGTATTCCTGGGTCGGTTCAGCGCAGTAAAGTTAAGCGCAGAATCAGGGAAACATTTCGCAAGATTGCGCCAGAACACGAATTAGGATGGGATATCGTGGTGTTGACACGGCCAAAACTCAATGCCGAAGTGGATCTTACAGGGCATCTACAAAATTCCTTTACGTCCCTCGCTGAGAAACTTAGGTAATTACGTAAGATATGAAACGAGCTTTAGTGTCACTCATTCGATTCTACCAATTGACGATCAGTGTCTTTCTTGGACCACGTTGTCGTTTTCATCCCTCTTGTTCTGCCTACAGTACAGAAGCCATAGAGTCTCACGGCGTGATTAGAGGCCTGGGAATGACAGCAGTTCGAGTCGGTAAATGTCACCCTTTTCATCCTGGTGGATATGACCCTGTACCCACTGACCAGCAACCCAGTACAGTTGAAGAGGGAATTTAAATGGATATTCAACGCGTACTAATCCTGTTGGGCCTGGCAGTGACCTCCTACATGCTTATTCTGGCGTGGAACGAAGACTATTATCAGGGCTCGACCCAAACGCCAGCTGAGTCAGTCGTTAGCAACGAGCCATCTTCATTCGGAGACATACTGCCGACAATTTCCGAATCAACCCAGGTGGGTCAAGCAGATATCGTTCCCTCTCTGGAAGGCGAAGATATAGCGCCAAAAATAGCGGAGGTTCAGGTACCCAGAAATCTTGTGACGGTCACGACCGATGTGCTGGTCGTCAAGATCGATACCCTGGGCGGTGATATTGTTAGTGTGGCCCTACCGAAGTATCCGGCGCAGTTAGAAACGCCTGACGTTCCTTTTGTCCTGGTAGACCCCAAGAATTTATATGTTGCGCAGAGTGGACTCATTGGCCCGAGCGGCACAGATAAACAAGGGTTTAGGCCGACTTTCACCGCCGACAGTACTTCTTTTGAAATGGGTAACGCACCGGAGCTGTCTGTTACCTTGACCACAGTCCAACAGGATGGCAGCAGGATTCTTAAAAGTTACCACTTTACGCGTGGGGAATACCTGATTGATGTGGACTACCACATCACTAATTTGGGTCCTGATCCCTGGAAAGGTGGACTATTCGCGCAAATCAAGCGGGACGGCCAGAGCCCTGCGTCTACATCAGAAAATGTGATGGGAATGCAGCCTTACGTTGGCGGTGCCACCCGTTCAGAGGAGGAGTTATATAGGAAGCTGGAATTTGATGACATCGAGGAGGAAAGCTACAAGCTGACTCTTGATGAGGGTTATATCGCCATGGTACAGCACTACTTCGTGAGTGCCTGGGTGCCCCGTGAGGTTATTGGAAATACCTACCGTAGCCGAAAATTAAAAGATCAGGATATTTATCTATTTGGGCTCACCACACCTCCGGTCACGATAGCCCCGGGAGAGACAGGGACCATTGGAGCCAGCTTTTATGCCGGGCCGAAAGACCAGTACAGACTTGAAGAGATAGCAACGGGGCTTGAGCTAACAACTGATTACGGCTTTCTCTGGTGGCTGGCCCAACCTCTGTTTTTCATGCTTACGGGCATTCATTCGTTTGTTGGGAACTGGGGTCTTGCAATTATTGGCCTCACGATAATCGTTAAATCCTGCCTTTACCCCTTATCGGCAGCGAGCTTCAGGTCGATGGCAAAGATGCGCAAGCTCCAGCCTGAAATGGCCCGCCTGAAAGAACGTTTTGGTGATGATCGCCAGCAATTCTCCCAGGCAATGATGGAATTGTACAAGAAAGAGGGAGCGAACCCGTTGGGTGGTTGCTTGCCTATTTTGTTGCAGATGCCAGTGTTTCTTGCCCTTTACTGGACGCTGATGGAAAGTGTTGAGCTGCGCCAGGCACCTTTCTTTTTGTGGATCTATGACCTGTCAGCGATGGACCCGTACTTTATCCTCCCGATATTGATGGGTATCTCCATGTTCTTGACGCAACGAATGCAGCCGGAACCACCTGACCCCGTGCAGGCAAAGGTTTTCAAGTTCATGCCTATTATGTTTACCTTCTTTTTCTTGTGGTTTCCATCCGGTCTTGTTCTGTACTGGCTTGTTAACAATATCTTGTCGATCCTTCAGCAAGTTTATGTGACCAGACAGTTAGACAAAGCTTCCTGACAACGATCGCTGTTACCCCCTAAATAGATGCCTTATATCAAAGACACGATAGCTGCCAGGGCAACTGCTCCAGGCAGAGGTGGTATCGGTATCATTCGTGTTTCTGGTCCCGGTGTAAAAGAGATTAGTCGTCAGATCCTGGGAGAGATACCCGAGCCACGGCTGGCGACCTATTCGGATTTTAGCGACGACGAAGATGTTATTGACCAAGGGATAGCGCTCTATTTCAACTCACCCGGTTCGTTTACAGGCGAGGACGTGCTTGAACTGCAAGCTCACGGTGGGCCGGTCGTGCTCGAAATGCTCCTCAATAGAGTTATTAGTTTAGGCGCAAGAATAGCGGCACCGGGTGAGTTTAGTCAGCGAGCCTACCTGAATGACAAAATGGACCTGGCCCAGGCAGAAGCAATAGCAGACCTGATCAACAGCAGTACAGAGGCTGCAGCAAGGGGTGCGGTACGTTCGCTGCAGGGTGAATTTTCTACCAGGATTAACCACCTTGTCGCCAAAGTTATAGAGCTGCGTATTTTTGTTGAAGCATCAATTGATTTTCCAGAGGAAGAAATAGACTTCCTTTCTGACGAAAGAATAGAGGTACAGCTGGCTGAAGTGCACCAGGAACTGGATAAGGTCCTGGATGAAACCAGCCACGGTGCTCTTTTGGTTGAAGGTGCTTCTGTCGTTCTAATGGGCAAGCCGAACGCAGGAAAATCGAGCTTGATGAATCTTCTTACAGGAAGAGAAACATCGATAGTGACAGATATTCCAGGTACCACGCGGGATGTCGTTAACGAAACCCTGCAGCTGGACGGAATACCATTGCAGCTTGTTGACACTGCAGGGATAAGAGAAAGCCTGGATGAAATCGAGGCAGAGGGAGTCAAACGGGCACTGGCGGCGGGAGAGGAAGCAGACCTGGTCATTGCGGTGGTAGATGCCAGCGAGCCAGATGCAATGAAACAGGCCGAATCGCTGCTGGAAGATCGACGAACGGTGGTTGTCTTCAATAAAATTGACATTGTCGCCGATACAGACCTGTTAATCGATGGAATACAGATGTCTGCCAAGACTGGTTTGGGGTTGCAGAGCCTTAAAGATCAACTAAAGAAAACACTGGGACTTTCGCTAAATGTGTCGTCCGGGTTCACGGCCAGGACTCGACATATTGTTGCCCTTGGCTACGCAAGAGACGCTCTTGTTGCGGCCAGAAGTCTGTTGGTAGAACAGCGAGCCGGGGAGCTCGTGGCCGAGGAGCTAAGGGTTTGCCAGCAGAATCTTTCAGAAATAACCGGGGTGTTTACGGCGGACGACCTGCTGGGCGAGATATTTGGCAGTTTTTGCATAGGAAAGTAGAATAATGAGGGGCGTGACTTTGGTAGAGCCTTCCGTATACTTCCCGTCCCGTCATTCTCTATAAGACATTCCCCCCTCGAAGGGCAGAGATCGTGAGTAACCAGACCCGTTTTGATGTAATAGTTGTTGGTGGCGGTCATGCCGGAACCGAGGCTGCCCTCGCGTCTGCGCGAGCAGGTGCAGCGACACTATTGCTGACTCAGAACATCGAAACGCTTGGTCAGATGTCTTGTAATCCAGCAATTGGCGGGATTGGCAAAAGTCATTTGGTCAAAGAAATAGATGCTCTGGGCGGTGCAATGGCCATTGCCGCTGATCACGCGGGTATTCACTTCAGAATATTGAATTCCAGAAAAGGCCCGGCTGTCAGGGCTACCCGGGCCCAGGCCGATCGCCAGTTATACAGGGTGGCCATCCGGCAAATTCTTGAAAACCAGCCAGGATTATCACTTTTCCAACAATCGGTTGACGATCTGCACATTGAAAATGGGCGTGTCACCGGTGTACTCACCAATATGGGGCTTTCGTTCCATGCACCTACGGTCGTACTGACCGTCGGAACATTTTTGGGGGGCTTGATCCATGTAGGTATGGACAAACAAGCCGGTGGTCGAGCCGGTGATGCGCCGTCCAACGCTCTGGCAGACAGACTGCGAGAATTACCCTTCACGGTAGATCGGTTAAAAACAGGAACCCCGCCAAGGATTGATGGCAGATCAGTCGATTTTAGCGATCTGGAAGAACAGCCCGGTGATGAACCAAGGCCGATGATGTCTTATCTGTCTACCCTGGCGGATCACCCGAGACAGGTTTCCTGTCATATCACCCACACGAGTGAACAAACCCACGATATTATTCGTGGCGGATTGGACCGTTCTCCCCTGTATTCCGGAGAAATAGAAGGCGTAGGGCCTCGTTATTGTCCATCGATTGAGGACAAGGTTGTTAGATTTTCGGATAAGAATTCCCACCAGATATTTATAGAGCCAGAAGGGCTGGGTACCCATGAACTCTATCCGAACGGTATCAGTACCAGTTTGCCCTATGATGTTCAGGTCAATCTGGTTCGCTCGATCAAGGGGTTTGAGAACGCGCACATCACGCGGCCGGGCTATGCCATTGAATATGACTATTTCGAACCAAGAGAACTGCAACCCAGTCTCCAGACGCGCCATGTAGAAGGATTGTATTTTGCAGGTCAGATTAATGGTACGACCGGGTATGAAGAAGCCGCCGCGCAGGGGCTGGTGGCGGGTCTTAACGCTGCCAGACAATCGCAGGGTAAAGCGCCATGGTGCCCCAAACGCAGCGAAGCTTACATCGGTGTGTTGATTGATGATCTTATTACCATGGGAACACGTGAACCTTATCGAATGTTCACATCCCGGGCAGAGTACCGGCTGATATTGAGACAAGATAACGCCGACAGGCGCTTGACAGAAATGGGGCGAGAGCTTGGCATAGTCGGCGAAGACCGATGGAATAGTTTCTGTGAAAAGCGGAATCAGATCGATCGACTGAGCGATGAAATGAGGGTCGGTTTCATCCAGCCGGGTGAAGCGGGGGTTGAAGCGCTGCTCGGTCAAACCCTCAGCAGGGAGTATTCCCTGCACGATCTGGCAAAGCGACCTGAAGTAAAAGTCAGCGAACTGCTCAGCGCAATCGGCCACGAGAGGTTACCAGAGCATGTCACCGAACAGGTAGAGATTGATTGTAAGTACCAGGGATATATCGTCAGGCAACTGGATGAAATAGATCGTATTAAGGCGCAGCAAGATTTCCCGCTTCCGGGAGACCTTGATTATACTGAGATCCATGGGCTCTCGAACGAAGTCGTCCAGAAACTAAACCAGGTAAAACCAGCAACCCTGGGTCAGGCAGGAAGAATATCCGGTGTAACACCAGCAGCCGTTTCTATATTGCTGATCCATTTGAAAAAGCAGGGTAAGACCCAGGTAAGACAAAGCGCCTGATGAACCTCAAAGAGAAGATAGAGCGCGGCCTGGTCGCGTTGTCGCTTGAATCTCATCTCGAGGTCGCCGACAAGCTGGAGCAATACCTTGCGCTCATCACTAAATGGAACAAAGTTACCAACCTGACCTCGATTGATAACCCGGAACAGATGGTCTTGGTACATTTACTGGATTCGCTGTCCATTCAACCTTATCTTAGTGGCCCCCGGATACTTGACGTGGGCAGTGGAGCCGGTTTGCCGGGTATACCTCTCGCGCTGATCAATGAAGACAAAGACTTTATACTGCTCGACTCTAACGGCAAGAAAACGCGGTTTATGCTTCAGGTAACGATCGAATTGGGCATCAAAAATATAGAAGTAGTTCAATCAAGAGCCCAGGACTTCCAGGGGGAATTCGATCAAGTCGTGTGTCGCGCATTCACAGGCACGGACGATTTTGTTAAGGCTTGCTCGCACCTGTTGGCACCAGGAGGAAGCCTGTTTGCCATGAAGGGGCCAGCGGAAAGCGAAGTTACACCTCTACCGGGTTTTAAGCAGAGTATTCATCAACTGAATGTTCCTGGTTTATCCTCCGAGCGCTATCTAATAGAGATTGAACGATGACAGTTGTACTGGCCATTGCTAACCAGAAAGGAGGTGTCGGTAAAACGACAACCAGCGTAAACCTTGCAGCTTCCATTGCGAAGATGAATCGAAAAGTGTTGTTAGTTGACCTCGACCCCCAGGGTAACGCGACAATGGGTAGTGGCCTCGACAAATCAGACCTGGATCAATCGATTTATGATGTTCTGGTAGGTGACGCTGAGGCTGCTAATGCGATTGAAAACGCTGAGGCGGCTGGATACGACTTACTGGGAGCAAATGCTGACCTGTCCGGTGCAGAGATTGAGCTTATTGAATTTGACCGGCGGGAATACAGGCTCCGTGAGGCACTACTTGGCGTTCGAGTACGCTATGATTTTATTATCATTGATTGTCCGCCTGCGCTGGGGTTGCTGACTTTAAATGGACTGGTTGCTGCGGACAGTGTCATCATTCCCATGCAATGTGAATATTATGCGCTTGAGGGATTATCTGCATTGATGGATACCATCAGTCGTTTAAAATCATCGCTCAACCCTAAGCTGAAGATCGAGGGGCTGGTTCGTACCATGTACGATCCGCGCAATAGCCTAAGCAGGGAAGTGTCCTTGGAGTTGATTGATCACTTTGGCGATGCTGTCTACCGAACAATAATACCTAGAAATGTCCGCCTGGCTGAAGCGCCAAGTTACGGCGTGCCGATACTTTTTTATGATAAATACTCACGTGGGGCGAAAGCTTACCTGGCGCTCGCGGGTGAGGTGTTGAAGCAATACCCGGGCGCTCCATGACAGAACTCAGCAAGCGTTGTAACTTCGAGGAATCTAAATAATGGCGGCTAAGAAAAGAGGTTTGGGCCGGGGCCTGGATGCAATGCTTCCAAAGAAGGAAGAAGTAGCGCCACCCAAAACCGGTCTCGAAGAGATTCCAATAGAATTCATTCAGCCTGGAAAGTATCAGCCGAGAACCTATTTTGCTGAGGAATCCATTGCAGAGCTGAGCGATTCGATAAAAGCCCAGGGTGTCATCCAGCCAATTGTGCTGCGGCCAATTGGCGATGATCGTTACGAGATCATTGCGGGTGAAAGGCGCTGGAGAGCTGCACAATTAGCAGGCATAGAGAAAATACCGGCAGTTATCCGAACCGTCGATGACGAATCAGCCCTTGCGATGTCTCTTATCGAGAATATCCAACGGGAAGACCTGAACCCTCTGGAAGAGGCTACCGCCTTGCAGCGGCTTATCGATGATTTCCAGTTTACTCATCAGGAAGTGGCTGATGCGGTTGGTAAATCTCGCAGTGCTGTGACAAATACGCTGCGATTGACTCAACTGGCGCCGCCGGTTGCGGAAATGCTGGTGGCAGGAGACCTGGAAATGGGTCATGCCCGTGCGCTGCTGACGCTTGAGGTTAATGGACAGGTAGCGGTCGCCAAACAGGTTGTTGCCAGGGGGCTAAACGTAAGACAGACAGAAGAACTGGTTCGAGCTGCCGGTAAGACCACTGGGGGCACAGGAGTGAAGCCGGGTCAGGATGCAGATACAAGGCGGCTTGAACAGAGTCTTGGCCAAACCCTGGGTCAGCCAGTCCAGATAAGGCATACCAAGAAAGGCACAGGAAAGTTGGTGATCAGCTACAGCTCCCTCGATGAACTCGACGGAATACTGTCGAAGATGGGCTACCAGAAGGAGTAAAGAACTGACAGTTAGTGCCTCTTTAGCAAAGTAGTGGTAATTCCGACTTAACCTCATAAAAACTGACGTTCCAAGTTGCTCCGGTACTGCTTAATCTCTATACTCTGCCCCGCGACGAAGCGGGCGTTTTTGAATAAGAAATCTTTTGGTTTTAATGAAAGCAAAGGCGGCTAACCGATTGGGCAATTTAACCAAATCGCCGATTTTTCAAATCGTTGCAGCACAGTTCTTTGCGACACTTCTTGCATCAGCTTTGTGTTTGGTTTTTGACCGGGTAGCGGCAATATCTGCCGTGATGGCAGGAATAACCTGCATCGTTCCCGGGTGTTACACACTGGTGGTGAGCTTGAGACCTGTGATCAAAGGTGATCCAGGCCTTAGCCAGGCACTGCGAGGCGAGGTGGGCAAGTTTGCCCTAACAATAGCCCTGTTTGCTCTGGTGTTTGTATTCGTTAAGCCACTGAATGTGTTGGTGTTTTTTGGTACATTTGTAGGATTGCAGTTATGTGTGGCTGTTATCCTTTGGTATGGGTCTCGCAGGTTACTGAAGCGTTGACACTAATAAAGCAGGTTGAAGATATGCTTCAGACGGCAGCTTCTACCAAAGCGCATTAAACAGAAGGACAGCAGATAAACATGGCTGGGGATTACGCAAACTCTTCCGAGTATATTCAGCATCACCTGACAAACCTCACTTATGGAAGGTTTGCTGATGGTGAGTGGGGCTTTGCCCATGGACCTGAAGATATTGCTGAAATGGGTTTCATGTCAATCCATGTGGACACCATGTTCTGGTCGATATTCCTTGGCGGACTGTTCCTTGCCATATTCACGATGGCGGCAAGAAGTGCGACGGCAGGTGTTCCTGGCACGCTGCAAAATATCTGCGAAATGGCCGTAGAGTTTGTAGAAGACAACATTACGCAAGTCTTCGGAAACAAACCGAATGCGATTATTGGCCCTTTGTCGTTGACCATCCTGGTTTGGGTATTCTTGATGAACTTGATGGACTTAGTGCCTGTTGATTGGATCCCCTATGTGGCGTCGATGACGGGGATTCCCTACATGAAGGTGGTCGCGACCACCGATCCAAACGCGACCCTGGGCATGTCAATTTCTGTGTTTTTTTTGGTGCTCTTTTATAACTTTAAAATGAAAGGTCCGATAAAATTCGGCGCCAGCCTGGTGACGCATCCAATACCTCATTGGAGCATGTACTGGTTTAACTTTATTCTGGAATTTGTGGACATGGTGGCTAAGCCGCTGTCTCACGGGCTCCGCTTGTTCGGCAATCTCTATGCCGGCGAGATGATTTTCATTTTGATTGCTTTGTTGCCCTTCTGGGCGCAATGGGCGCTATCGCTGCCCTGGGCGATCTTTCATATTTTGATCATTGTTTTACAGGCGTTTGTTTTCATGATCCTGACGATAGTTTATTTGTCCCAGGCCAGTGAAGTAGACGAACACTGATTTTAAAAAACGGCTTATAAAGTAGGAGTAATTAATGGAAGAGCTTATCTTGGTCGCAGGTGGAATCCTTATGGGGTTAGGTGCCATCGGTAGTGGAGTTGGAATTGGTGTTCTGGGCGGTAAATACCTTGAAGGTGTTGCCCGTCAGCCGGAACTACAACCTATGCTTCTGACGCAACTATTTATCGTACTCGCGCTGGTTGACGCTGTGCCTATTATTGCAGTAGGTATTTCGCTTTACATGATCTTTGCGCTATAGATTCTCGCGAGACGCTTAATTAAAGCCAGAGGTGAACTGTGAATATTAATTTGACGATGCTGGGGCAGGCGATTTCTTTCATCCTCTTCGTCTTGTTTTGCATGAAATATGTTTGGCCGCCTCTCACGTCAATTATGAGAGAACGCCAGCAAGCTATTTCTGACGGACTAGAGAAAGCAACGGCCGCGGAGAAGCAGCTGGAACAAGCCAACGAATCAGCAGGCCTTGAACTCGAAGAAGCCAAGAAGCAGTCAGCAGAACTGATTGCTCAGGCCAGAACGAGAGCTTCGCAGATTGAAGCAGAAGCTAAAGCCAAGGCAACTGATGAGGCAGCCCGTATTGTAGAGGGCGCTCAAGCAGAGATTGATCAAGAGATCAATCGCGCCAGGGAAGAGCTTCGGGCGAAGGTTGGTGAGCTGGCAGTTGAGGGTGCTGAGAGAATTCTTGAAGCATCTGTTGACCGTGCTGCACACGAAGCGATGCTGTCTAAACTTAGTGCGCAACTCTAGAGGCTAGGATGGCTGAAGCAGAATTACCAACGATCGCCAGGCCCTACGCCAGAGCAGCGTTTTCAAGGGGGCTGGATCAAACAGACGGCCTTGGAACCTGGTCCAGGATGCTGAGCCTGCTGGCTGCAGCAGTCTCGGAACCTATAGTAGAAGAAGCACTCGATAACCCGACACTGACGACAGAAGACGAAACCAGCCTTATTCTGCAGTTGATGGGTGATGATCTTAACCAGGACGGCCAGAATTTTGTCAGCGTATTGGCCGAATATGGTCGACTTGCTTTGCTGCCGACTATTGCTGAGCTATTTGAGTTGTTAAAAGCGAACCATGAAAAGACCATGGACGTAGAGGTAACTAGCGCATTCGAAGTATCTGATCAGGAAAAAATTGAATTGGGTGCGGCGCTGCAACGCATGCTGCAACGAGACATTAATATTGAAACCGAGGTCGACAAGTTGCTGATTGGCGGTGTCGTCATTCGCGCAGAGGATACGGTTATCGATGACTCGGTGAAAGG
>Ga0066610_10000689_pt1 | contig 22900 bp, 21 predicted proteins | sample SaaInlV_DNA_165m_FD_60375 | JGI IMG/M metagenome (GOLD analysis project Ga0066610, IMG submission 60375) | Marine microbial communities from expanding oxygen minimum zones in the Saanich Inlet - SI075_LV_DNA_165m | ecosystem: Environmental > Aquatic > Marine > Unclassified | place: British... | reverse complement strand
CCTGCAAAATTTAATATTATACCGATAACATCGGGGCATAAAGAGGGGCGTATTTTTCCTTTATTAGTTGTGCCTCTCTTGTCTAAATCCCTTGCAATTACAATTGCGTCTCTGTAGGATCCCTTTATTTTAAAGGTTAAATTAAACATCATAAACTTAGCCATTGCTTTAGCTTTATCAGTAGTGGGCATGCCAAATAGTGCTTTAGCAAAATCAATTTTATTGTTATGCATATCTACTGTTGACTGAACCATGCTACTTAACTTCGTAGCAACTTCATTTTGTATTTCATTACCGCCAACCGTTAAAGCACTAGCTGCTGAGGTGTCATGTTCAGTTGTTGCAAGTTTATGCATATCTTTTATGTACTTAGTGGTGCTGTTATTGATCTCTGGCATACTTAGATCTGAAAAGTTAGGTTTAGTTAGTACAATTAAACACTTAGCTACATTTAGATTGTCTGCTGCTATAGCATGCTCTAGGGGTGTTTTATCATCTAGCTTAGCTTGCAGCAGATAGCCTTTGTCGATTAATGCTTTGACAGTTTTGATATCACATAAGCGCGCAGCATAGTGGAGCTGATATGTTAATGCTCGTACTGTTTCAGTGCGGCCTAATGTTAATGCTAAATGTGCAGCCAAGGCCAGAGGTGTGCTGCCGTCTTTGTCAGTAGCATTAACATCAGCGTCATTTGCAATCAAGGCAAGAGCTGTTACAGGTTTGCCAAATTGTATGGAACAGTGCAGAGGTGTGCTGCCGTTTTGGCCAGTAGCATTAACATCAGCGCCTTTTTCAATCAGAGCAACAGCTATTTCAGTGTGGTCACTAATTGCAGCCATCTGCAGAAGAGTTCTGCCATTGCTGTCAGTAGCATTAACATCAGCGCCTCTCTCTATTAGAGCAATAGCTATTTTAGTGTGGGAATTCTTGTACCCATTCCCTATAGCAAAGGACAGAGGTGTAAAGTCATATCTATCTTTAGCATTAACATTAGCGCCTTTTTCAATCAGGGCAAGAGCTATTTCAGTGTTGCCTCCGGCAATAGCAGCCTGGTGCAGCGGTCTTCTTCTACCGTTTTGGTCAGTAGCATTAACATCAGCACCTTTTTCAATCAGGGCAAGAGCTGTTTCAGTGTAGCTAGATTTTGCAGCCCTGTGCAGAGGTGTGAAGCCTTCGTTATCAATAGCCTTAACATCAGCACCATTTGCAATTAGAGCAAGAGCTGTTTCAGTGTTGCCTTCGGCAATAGCAGTGTGTAAATTCATATTTTTTCTCTATAAAAATTATTTTATTGCCGTAGTGTAACATTTTTATTTATTAAGTAAAGCTTAAGGGAATAAAAGTCGTGTGGTTTTGGTAAATGTTAGCCATCTGCCCAGGTTTTTGGCTGGGCGCAACTTTACTTGGCCACCAGGGTAGCTGTAATGCTTTATATGCATTAACTACTATTATTCCCTCATGGGTTTGATTTTATGCTGCAGCTGCTGGGCTGCCATGATTTGATTCAATTATACTATCATTTTGCATGGATGAATATTTTACTGCCGTTTCACTCGACTTCACTTGACTGGAGTTTAGGGCTTTATAGTATGGATGAGTTATAGCATCAATACTGGTTTTCCCTGGCATAAGTCCTGCAAAGTTTAATATTATACCGATGACATCCGGGCATAAAGAGGGGCGTGTTTTTCCTTCTTTAGTGTGGCTCTTGACTAAACCCTTTGTAATTACAATTGCGTCGCTGTAGGATCCCTTTATTTTAAAGGTTAAATTAAACATCATAAACTTAACCATTGCTTCTGCTTTGTCAGTAGTGGACATGCCAAATAATGCTTTAGCAAAAGCAATTTTACTGTTATGTATATCTACTGTTGACTTAACCATGCTACTTAACTTCGTAGCAACTTCATTTTGTATTTCATTACCGCCAACAGCTAAAGCGCTAGCTGCTGAGTTGTCAGGTTCATATGTTGCTAGTTCATGCATCTCTTTTAAGTACATAGTTGTGCTGTTATCGGCATATGGCATATTTATATCTGCATAGTTAGGTTTGGTTAGTACAATTAAATACTTAGCTATATTTAGATTGTCTGCTGCTATGGCATGCTCTAGAGGTGTTTTGCCCTTATTATTAGTTGCATTAACATCAGCCCCTTTTTCAATTAGCTTAACTAAAACTTTATAATTGCAAAAGAGTACTGCAAAATGAAGAGGTGTATCACCCTGTCTATCAGTTGCGTGAATATTACTGCCATTGTCAATTAGGATATTCATTACAACATAAGAATTTTTATTTTCCGCACAGCTTAGAGCAAAATGTAAAGGTGTCTTACTATCCCACGTAGTTGCATTAACGTTAGCACCTTCTATACTATGCTCAACTACATAAGAAACAAAGCTATCATTATTTTCATATGTTGCCATGTGTACGCAAGTATGGAGAGCTGTCCAGCTGTCAAACATTAAATACTCCATATTGTTTGAAGAATTGAAATGTTAGCATATGAAATAAAAAAGATCAAGATGTTTGTGGGCACCTGTTTAATTCTTAAGGAAACCTTAAGGGAATAAAAATCCTGTGGTTTTGAAAATATTAATAATGCCGCCTAGGTGTTATTGCTTTTACTGGATGAACTGGATGAGCTGCTTATATTCTCTAGAATAACACTTGTCACTAAAGAAGATGGTGGCGCCATTGCAACTTGCTGACTACTGTGGGGTTTTGTGCCTTGCATAATCTTAGATAGGTCGACTCCCTTAGGTAATAATCCAGCAAATTGCATTATTAACTGTGAAACGTCACATGGCACATGTTTGCCGCCTGGTTTTTTCGTTGCTAGGCCACGTGATAGGTCTATTGCTATTATGTAGCTATCTTTAACTTTAAAGGTTAAATTAAACATCATAAACTTAACCATTGCTTTAGCCTTGTCAGTAGTGGGCATGCCAAATAGTGCTTTAGCAAAATCAATTTTACTGTTATGTATATCTACAGTTGACTGAACCATGCTAGTTAACTTCGCAGCAACTTCATTTTGTATTTCATTACCAGCAACCGTTAAAGCGTCGTGTTCAGATTGCACTAGCTTTAAGAACGTAGTTGTTCTGTTATCGATCTCTGGCATATTTAGATCTGAAAAGTTAGGTTTGGTTCGTGCAATTAGATACCTAGCTACATTTAGATTGTCTGCTGCTATAGCATGCTCTAGGGGTGTTTTATCATCTAGCTTAGCTTGCAGATTATAGCCTTTGTCGATAAATGCTTTGATAGTTTTGACATCAGATAGCGTAATTAGATACTTAGCTACATTTAGATTGTCTGCTGCTATAGCATGCTCTAGAGGTGTTTTATCATCTAGCTTAGCTTGCGGGTCATAGCCTTTGTCGATTAATGCTTTGACAGTTTTAATATCAGACAAACGTGCAGCCCAGTGGAGTGGGTGTTCGATTGCTCGTGCTATTTCAGTGAGGCCATTCTCTACAGCCGAGTGCAGAGGTGCAAGGCCGAATTGGTCAGCAACATTATCATCAGCTCCGGCTGCAATCAGGGCAATAAGTATTTCAGTGTAGCTATATCTTGTAGCCTGGTGTATAGGTGTTTCGCCGTATTTGTTAGTAGCATTAACATCAGCTCCTTTTTCAATCAGGGCAAGAGCTATTTCAGTGTGGCCCCGTGCTGCAGCCCAGTTCAGAGGTGTGTAGCCATCTTGATCAGCAGCATTAACATCAGCGCCTTTTTCAATCAGGGCAAGAGCTATTTCAGTCCGGCCATATTTTGCAGCAAAGTGTAAATTCATATTTGTTCTCTGTAAAAATTATTATTTTATTATTATAACATTTGATTCTTAAGGAAACCTTAAGGGAATTAAAGTCTTGTGGTTTTGGTGTAATTACTATCTGATTATTTTATTTTTATGCAGTAAACATGTGTTTTTCTTGTTTTCATTTACGCACTAAGTCGATTTTTTAAAATTACCACTTTCAAATTTATAATAAATTGGCTTGCCAGTGGCTATTTCTAATTTTGAGATTTTATCTTCGCTGATATTTTCAGCATACATCATTATTGATCGGAGAGAATTGCCATGAGCTACAACTAAGACGTTCTTGCCTTGCTTAAGTTCAGGAATTATGAGCTCTTTTAGCGCTGGTATAGTTCTATCACAGGTCATACTTAGGCTTTCCCCTCCAGGTGGAGGAGTCGCAAAACTACGGCGCCAAATATGAACTTGCTCTTCACCGTGCTTATCAATTGCATCTTGTTTATTCATCCCTTGTAAATCGCCATAGTATCTTTCATTAAGACGTGAGTCTTCAATCATAGATATGGTGCTTTTTTTGACTGCGTCATTATGAATCTTTTGCCAATTATTGTTATTTTTACTTTCGTTAATTAAAATAGGGGTTTTGCCATAATTGCTCATGCATAACAAGGCAGTTTGTTGCGCCCTTATTAAGCTAGATACAAAAATTTTATCAATGTGCTTGTGCTGGATCTCAGTGCCTGCAGCTAAAGCCTCTTCTATGCCTTGTTGAGATAAACCCACATTCACCCAGCCGGTAAATAGATTTAATTTGTTCCACACAGACTGCCCATGTCTCAGTAAAATCAGCTCGCTCATATCTACGCCTTAATTAAAAGTTTAAAAGGATAAGGTTAACATACAATACTAGATTTTACACTAAAGGGTGCATGATTATTTGTTAGAAAACCCACTAATTATCTATATTGTATATGTTTAATTTATACCTCTAATAGTATTTTTCAGTTTGTTTCTGTTCCTTAGAATTAATTTTTTGTTCCTTAATTGTCATAATTTGGCTTTTGTTATTTTTGTTGCAACGATATATATAAATGGCTGTTGATTTGTTTTTCTAATTGGTTATGCCAGATCATTTAGCCCATGTATGATTAATATTTACTGGCATGTAAGTTTCTTAAATAATCATCTATTTCAGCTAGTAATTTGTTAGCCTGTTCAATTTGTTGATATAGTTGATTAACTATATAAATTGATGGTTTTTTTTGTGGTGATGGCATCTTCTCAGTGAGGCCCTCATCAGCAGTTGAAAGGTTTTCTATTGTATTGTCTTCTAAACCAGTTATTATGTTTTTCTTATGATTCTCATTGCCACTTTTTTTAGATATATTTTTATCTGTTTTATTTTCAATGTTTAGTGATTCTGCAGATCCATTTTCTTTTTTAACTGACTCATCATTTGATAATTCGTTAGATTTTAGTGGGGGAGGGCTTAAGGCTAAAAAGGTATGGGTGTTGGGGCTGTGTTTTTTCCTAATTATTTTATCACCTGCATGTTGTATTAGAATGTATAATTATAACGGATTAACCCTAAAGCACACTTAAATAAATAATGCAAGCTGTTTTTAATTGGCATGGCTTTGATTTATTCTGGTAAATAGTTCGGTTCTAAGCTGAGGGTTATCTTGAAATGAACCTGTCATTTTAGTTGTTATAGTTGTGCTATTATGTTTATTTACCCCACGCATTGTCATGCACTGATGATAAGCGTCAATAATTACAGCTACACCTTTTGGTTTTAATACTTGATTGATAGTATTTGCTATTTGAACAGTTAACAATTCTTGAGTTTGCAGCCTTTTTGCAAATATGTCTGCAACTCTAGCTAGCTTGCTTAATCCTACAATTCTGCTGTTAGGTATATATGCAATATGAGCAGTTCCAATTATAGGTAACATATGATGCTCACAATAAGACTCAATTCTAATGTTTTTCACTAGCACCATTTCGTCATAATTAGCAATTTCTTCAAATGTCTTTTGCAGGACTGCCACTGGGTCTTCTTTATAACCTGAGAACAACTCTTCATAAGACTTTATTACCCTTGCTGGGGTCTCTAGCAGACCTTCCCTTGTGGAGTTGTCGCCAATCCATTTGATTAAAGTTTTAACTGCTGCTAAAGCTTCATCTTTAGTTACATTTGTTGCTGTTGCTGGTAGTACTTGTATATTTGGGGCTTTTTTATCTTTAACTTTCATAATATTTCAGGTGTGCTCGGACAGTTTTCAAGTCTTTCAGATAGCTAAATTAACATACAACTTCTTGAGGAGACAAGTTTTTTTTGTTTCTATGCGTTGTTTTGAAACATTTTCTACACATTGCTACATATTTATCATTGCCGCCTATCTCAATTTGAGCGCCAGCTGATACTGGTTTTCCATCAGCAGTTATTCTCATGTTGGCTATTGCTTTTCTACCACACACGCAAATAGTTTTTATTTCAACTAATTCATCTGCAAGTGCTAGCAAGTGCATACTTCCTGGAAACAGGTTGGTTTGGAAATCTGTTCTTATTCCATATGTAAGGACTGGTATCTTACAATCATCTACAATATCACCAAGTTCTATTACTTGATTCTTGCTTAAAAACTGCGCTTCATCTATTAAAATACATTTTATATTGTTGTTTTGTATGAGATGTTCTTTTATACCAGTGTAAAAGTTGTAATCTGTAGCAAATGCAATCGCGCTTTTTTCAAGACCAATTCTAGATTTAATAAATCCAGTTTTGTACCTGTCATCAATAATTGGGGTATACAGAAGAGTATCCATGCCTCTTTCTTGATAGTTATGAGCCGATTGCAATAAAGTAGTGCTTTTCCCAGCGTTCATTGCAGAATAATAAAAATAAAGTTTAGCCATGTTCATTTCCTTTATCTAAATTTGATTAGGTTGCCTTATATTATAATTATTTTAAGAGTGAAATGCATTGTTTATTGAACAGATAATTATATTGAGAATGCATTATGGTTCTATAAGGCTGAATTTTAAGGTTAAATTGTCTTAGTCCTAATTATCGACTTGTATTTGTAATTTAATGCCCCCAGTATATACAATATCAAGGTTTTTCCTTGAAAATATTGTTGAAACAATATAATCATAATTATTACTTTGGTTATTAAAAATGGGAGAAAATTTAAAATGACTATGAATGCAAGTAAACTTAAGCCTCTAAACGATAGAGTTCTAATAAAAAGGAAAACTGAAACAGAAAGTAAAGGCGGCATCATTTTAACTGAAAGCGCTCAAGAAAAACAACAGCAGGGTACTGTTGTTGCTGTTGGACCTGGGAAGCACAATAATGATGGCAAGCTCATAGATATGCAAGTCAGTGTTGGAGATACTGTGTTTTTTGCAAAATACAGCGGAGTAGATTTCGATTTTGGTGACGAACAGTACATCATTATGCGTGAAGATGACATAGTAGCTATTTCTGAATAGTAAACATTAATATATATAGAGGTGAAAAAATGAGTGTAGCAAAAGATATAACATACGGCCAAGATGCGCGCATCCAAATGATGCAAGGTGTAAATAAATTAGCTGATGCAGTTGTAGTAACATTAGGACCTAAAGGTAGAAACGCAGTAATAGAAAGTAGCTTTGGTGCTCCTAAAATAACAAAAGATGGTGTTAGCGTAGCTAAAGCGATTAGATTTGAAGATAAAGTATTAGACACTGCAGCTCAAATGTTAGTTGAAGCAGCTTCAAAAACTAATGATATAGCTGGTGATGGTACAACTACAGCAACAGTTCTAGCGCGCGCAATACTAAATGAGTCAGTAAAGGCAGTAGCCGCTGGCATGGATCCTATGGATTTAAAGCGTGGAATAGACAAGGCTGTTGTTGTTTTAACCGCTAAGCTAAAAGAAATATCACAAGAATGTAATGATTCAAAATCTATAGAGCAAGTAGGAACTATTTCCGCCAATTCAGATAAAGAAATTGGCCAAATTATTGCCCAAGCAATGGAAAAAGTAGGTCAAGAAGGAGTAATTACAGTAGAAGAGGGTAGTGGTTTTATAAATGAACTAGATACAGTTGAAGGTATGCAGTTCGATCGCGGTTACTTATCACCATACTTCATTAATAATCAACAAAATATGTCTGTTGAATTGGAAAATCCTTTCATCTTGTTACTAGATAAAAAAATAAGTAATATCCGCGACATGCTAACTTTATTGGAAAATGTAGCAAAAGCTAGCAGACCTTTGCTTGTTATTGCTGAAGATGTTGAAGGTGAAGCTTTGGCAACGCTAGTAGTTAATAATATGCGCGGCATAGTAAAGGTTGCTGCAGTTAAAGCACCAGGTTTTGGCGATCGTCGCAAGGCTTTGCTGCAAGATATTGCAACTCTAACTAAAGGCCAGCTAATTTCAGAAGAAATAGGCCTTAGCATTGAAAAATCTACTTTAGAAGATTTAGGTACTGCTAAACGAGTAGTTATTACTAAAGATGATACCACTATTATAGATGGTGCTGGAAATACTGCAGATATCGAAAATAGAATTGAACAAATTCGTCAAGAGATTAAAGCTAGTTCTTCAGAGTATGATCAAGAAAAGCTACAGGAACGACTAGCAAAACTTGCAGGTGGTGTTGCTGTGATAAAAGTAGGTGCTGCAACTGAAGTTGAAATGAAAGAGAAAAAAGCCAGGGTTGAAGATGCATTAAATTCAACTAGAGCTGCTGTTGAGGAAGGCGTAGTTCCAGGTGGGGGTGTTGCTCTCCTACGTGCTTCATCATCTCTTCAGGATGTAAAAGGTGATAATGATGACCAAACTTTTGGTGTTAATGTTGTCTACCGTGCTATGCAAGCTCCTCTGCGTCAGATAGTTTCTAATGCTGGTGAAGATGCATCTGTTATAGTAAACAAGGTATATGAAGGGTCTGGAAGCTTTGGTTTCAATGCAGCCACATCTGAGTATGGTGACATGATTGAGTTAGGTATATTAGATCCTGCAAAAGTTACAAGAACTGCTTTGCAAAATGCAGCTTCTATTGCAAGCCTTATGATAACAACTGAATGCATTATCACAGACGTGCCAAGTAAAGATGATGGTTCTGACGCTGCTGGAGCTGCTGGCGGTATGGGCGGCATGGGCGGCATGGGCGGCATGGGCGGCATGGGTGGTATGATGTAACCCATTAACTCTTTAATATTACCGTAAAAAGGCCTGATATCAGGCCTTTTTATTTTTTTGATTAAGCTGGATTTTGCCATTTGATCATGTTTTAAATACTAAACTTTCTCTAAAGATATATCATCGTGGCGACTACCGTCAATTAAATATTTTTTTGCTATAGCATATCCTGGTACGCATACTAATTCATTTTTAAAATATAGTAAGGGTGTTTTATCTCTTTCCCAAGTAGGTATTTCCCACTCTTGCATTAGTTTTTTTAAAGGATGTGAGCCTGTTCTTGAGTTTGGCTGTAATCTTTCTCCTCCTTGTCTAAATTGTATGGTCAGATCATTGTATAATATGCTTTCTTTTTTTATGTTGTTGTTTCTTGATAATTTTATTCCTAGTAATGGAAGAGATATATCTTGCTCTGTTTTAAGCCATTTCTCTTTATAATCTTGTGGGTATGACTTGTGAGTTAAGTTAACAATATACAACTTATTTTTATATCTTCTAATAAATATGCTGTTTATTTTTATTTCCGGTTTTTTATCTTGTCTGGCCTTTATTATTTCAGAAAAAATTATCTCTATTTGTTTTGTAGATGGTGTTACTAATGCATTTATATGAAGCCAATTTCTTATAATAAGCTTTTGTAATAATTCATCATGTTGTGCTAGCAACTCTATATTTAAACTTCTTTTATCAGCAATCTCAGTGAGTATTATTCTGCATTGTCTCTGCATGTATATGTTTTGTTCATTACAATGCTTTGCTGTTCTTATTATATTGTTTTTTGCTGCTGGCCATTTTGCTGTTAAATTAGGGATTACTATATTTCTAATATGATTTCTGTCATATTTGCAGTCATTATTACTAGTATCTTCAATCCAGTGTAAATTGTTTATGTTGGCATAGTTTTTGATTTCTTGTTTGGGTATTTCAAGCAGTGGTCTTAGTATGTTTATATTCCTGTATTTATAATATTCATTTATTCCTGATATTCCGGTAGGCCCAGCTCCTTTAAACATTCGCATTAATATTGTTTCAACCTGGTCGTCCAAGTGGTGAGCTAATAATAAAGTTCCATTTGTTTGTACTTCGCTACAAAATACATTGAATCTGCACTTTCTTGCCTTGTCCTCTAGGCTAGAGCCTTTTTCATGTAGTGGGTATGTTTCGTGAGAGCTAAATTTAATTCCGTGACTTATTGATGTGTTTTGGCAGTGTGATTCCCACTCTTTTGCAGAAGAAGATATATTATGATTTACATGTAGAGCAAAAACATCTTGTTTTGGTAATATTTTGGCGATTATATCTACTAGAACATGTGAATCGCAGCCACCACTATATCCAATCCAAACAGGCCCTGTTATTTTATTATCTTTTAATTTCTGCTTAACATGTAAAACTAAGTCTTTGTTATAAATCTGTTTGGATTGATCGGTACTTTGCATTTCTCTCTTCTAACAGTATATCATCTGGTTTATTTAATAGTGGCATTAGTTCTTCCATAAGGGCTTCTTTTATATTTTGTGATGCTATTTCTATGTTACGGTGAGCTCCGCCCAATGGTTCACTTATAATTCTGTTTATTAGTCCTAGTCCTTTTAATTTAGCAGAAGTTAGCTGCATTTGCTTCGCTGATTCTTCTGCTTTACCTGCATTTTTCCATAATATTGAAGCACATCCTTCTGGTGATATCACTGAAAACACACTATATTCAAGCATAAGTGTCTTATCTGCCAGTCCTATTGCTAATGCTCCACCAGAGCCACCTTCGCCTATTACAACAGAAATTATTGGAGTTTTTAGTTGTGACATGACAAATAGATTTTTTGCAATAGCTTCACTTTGATTATGTTTTTCTGCATCAATTCCAGGATATGCTCCTGCTGTATCTATCATGGTAATTAATGGAAGACTGAATTTTTCTGCTAGCTTCATTACACGTTTAGCAAATCTATAACATTCTGGTTTAGGCATGCCAAAGTTTCTAGCTATTTTTTCTTCTGTTTCTCTGCCTTTTTCCTGAGCTATAATCATAACAGACCTGCCGTTTAAACGAGCAATTCCAGCAATTATAGCCTGAGATTTTGCATACCGCCTGTCCCCACTTAAAGGCTCAAAGTCATCAAATATTTTATCTATATAATCTATGCTATGCGGTCTTAAGCTATGCCTAGCTAATTGTACTATTTGGTGATCATTTAACTTAGAGAAAATATCTTTTGTTAGCTTATTGCTTTTATCTTGTAATACAGATATCTCTTCAACTATATTTATATCACCTGTTAGAGATGTGGTTTTAAGTTCTTTTATTTTTGCTTCTAGCTCAGCTATTGGCTTTTCAAATTCTAAATATTCATTATACATAAGGTCACAACTTAAGAAAATCAAATGTTTATTGTACCCGAAGTTTCTGCTATATTAAACTTTTTTATTATTAACATTAACTTGGTTGAATAATATGGCAATAGTTTTAGGCATAGAAACATCGTGCGATGAGACTGCTGCTGCAATTTATTGTGGTGAAAATGGACTGCTGTCTCACACTATACATTCACAGATACCATTGCATAAGATCTATGGTGGCGTGGTGCCTGAGCTTGCTTCTAGAGACCATGTTAATAAACTAATAGAAGTAGTTGCAGAGGTTTGTGAGGAAAGTGGCATAGGATTAAGTGACTTAGATGCTATAGCATACACCGCTGGCCCAGGTTTGGCTGGCGCTCTTATGGTTGGCTCTGGATTTGCAACTTCTTTGGCAATGACGCTTGGTATACCATCACTGCCTACACATCATCTTGAAGCTCATGTTCTTATTGCCATGTTAGACGTTGAAAAAATAAAATTCCCATTTTTAGCACTTCTAGTATCTGGAGGCCATACACAAATAATATTGGCTAGCGCCTTAGGGGAATATAAGTTAATAGCAGAGACCCTAGATGATGCAATAGGCGAAGCATTTGATAAATCTGCTAAGATGATGGGGATGCCTTATCCTGGTGGGCGTGAATTGGCATCTTTGGCGGAAGATGGTGATCCTAAAAGCTTTGACCTGCCTCGACCCATGATAAATCGCCCTGGTTATGATTTAAGCTTTAGTGGCCTGAAAACTGCAGTTTTTCAAGCGTGGGATAAGTCTGATAAATCTGATGAAACAAAGCGCAATTTAGCGGCATCATTCCAAGCTGCAGTAGTTGAATCTTGTTGCTCTAGATTGTCAAAGGTTATGCAGAATGTAACTGCAGATACTTTAGTTGTAGCAGGTGGAGTTGCTGCGAATAAAAGTTTACGTGATAACCTTATATCATTAGCCGCAACTAATTCATATGATGTCTATTTCCCAGCAATAGAGCTATGCACTGATAATGGTGCTATGATTGCCTATACTGGATACTTAAATTATGTAAATAATTCAGCTGTAATGTCAGATGTTATGCAGGTAAAGCCGAGGTGGCCTATTGAAGATGCTTTTAATTGATTTACATGTGCTTCATTTTTTATTAGAATTAGCAACAGTTGTTTATTAACCCGAGTTTAATATGGATATTTTTATATTACCACTACTTGGCCTTGCTGCATATTTGCTAGGGTCTATATCATTTGCTATTGTATTAGCTAAGCTTTTAAACTTAGAAGATCCAAGAACAGTAGGCTCCAACAACCCAGGGGCTACAAATATGTTGCGAGTATCTGGATTTAAGATCGCATTTATAACATTTTTTTGCGATGCATTAAAAGCAGTGATTCCTGTTGTTTTAGCTAGGCTATGTGGTTTAGATTTAGCTGAAGTTGCTTTAGTGGGTTTGCTAGCATTTTTAGGGCATCTATACCCTGTTTTTTTTGAATTTAAAGGAGGTAAAGGTGTTGCACCAGCAATAGGCTTTATTTGGGCTTTTTCACCATTTTGCGCGTCTTTATTAACGCTAACATGGTTTATAGTTTACTTCACAACTAAATATGTTTCACTGTCAGGGATTGTTGCATTTTCATTGTTGCCATTTTTAATTATGATGTTATATGGCATAACAGTTGCGAGTATATTTTTTGTTGTTTCAATTTTATTGGTCTATTCACACCGCGATAATATTAAAAGACTGTCCGATGGTAGTGAGGGAAAAACTAATCTGTTTAGTAAATAGGAGTTTTTATGTCATATTTAGTATGGTTAGACTTGGAGATGACGGGACTTGATCCAGATTGTGAGCGCATAATTGAAATAGCTACAGTTGTAACAGACCATAACCTTGAAATTGTTGAGAAAGGGCCTAGCTTGGTTATCAATCAAAGCAAAACTTTAATAGATAATATGGACGCATGGAACACAGATCATCATACAAAATCAGGTTTAGTTGCTGAAGTAATAGCATCAAAAATAAATGAAAGTGACGCTGAATTAATGACGTTAAATTTTCTTAAAAAATATCTGTCTCCAGGTGAGTCACCGCTATGTGGTAATACTATATCTCAAGATAGGCGCTTTTTAATAAAGTACATGCCTGATTTAGCATCTTTTTTTCACTACCGTAATTTGGATGTTACTAGTTTGAAAATAATGATAAATATGTGGCGTTCAGATTTAGCTATTGATGCTAATAAAAATTCTAAGCATAGAGCTCTTGACGATGTTTATGATTCTATAAATGAACTGAGACATTATCGAGATCGATTTTTACGCATGCCATAAAAGTTTAGCTCTATTATGAAATACTATACCCCTGCTGATATATATAAACTAGAGTCAGAACTAAATTCACTAGGAATCACATCTTGGAGTTTAATGCAGAAGGCAGGCCACCACGCATTTGATGAAATTAAAGAAAAATATAAAAATATTAAGAGAATATGTGTTTTTTGTGGTTGTGGAAATAATGCAGGTGATGGATATGTGTTGGCTAAAGCAGCTATTGAATCAGGTTGTATAGTTGAAATAATTGATTTGTCTGAAGGCAGAGAGCTAATTGGCAATGCAAAACAAGCTAAAGAATTATTACAAAATGATAATTCAATACATACTCTTTATGATGACCTGGATTTATTAAATACTGATGTAATAGTAGATGCAATTTTAGGAATTGGTTCATCGGGTGAAATTACTGGAATTGTTGCAAAAGCTATTAATGTTATAAATAATTCATCTGCTAAAGTTGTTTCCCTAGATATTCCTTCTGGCCTAAATCCTGAAACTGGCTCACTTCTTGGTGATGCTATTATGGCAGATTTAACTATAACATTCTTATTACATAAAATTTGTTTAGTTACAGGTGATGGTATTGCAAAATCTGGCGATGTAAAGGTATGTAAATTATATGATAATAATGTTGATGACTTGTCTTTTTCAATTCATGAGGCTGCCTGTAGTTATGATAAAAAAGAAATATTAAAGTTTATTAAACCAAGATATAAAAACAGCCATAAAGGGTGTTATGGAAGTTTGCTTGTTATCGCTGGCGATGAAGGTTACCTAGGAGCACTTTTTTTAATAATCGAGACATTACTAAAGATTGGAGCAGGGGTTGTGCGTGTAATAACTCACAAGAATCATATTGGCCAGCTAATTACTACTTTTCCCAGCGTTATAGCAGCTTCTTATGATAAAGATGAGTTGGTGAAAGAATATTTAAATGTTTCAGATTCAATCCTAATAGGGCCAGGGTTAACCAGTAAAGAATGGGTTATGCAGACACTAGAAAAAGTAATTTCTTCTAATAAAAGAGTTGTCTTAGATGCAGGCGCATTACGCTTATTGAAGAATATTGAAGCTAATACTAGCAGTAGTCTAATAGTTACTCCTCACCCGGGAGAGGCAGCTGATTTATTATCTGTTGTAAGTTCAGATGTACAAGCTAATCGACTTAAATGTGCCCGTAATATTACCAGTAGCTATGCCTGCACTTGTGTGTTAAAGGGGGCAGGGACAATAATATCTTTTTCTGATGATGACAATGTTGTTTGCCCATATGGAAACCCAGGCATGGCAGTAGCTGGCATGGGTGATGTGCTCTCTGCCGTAATCCTATGCTTTATAGCTCAATTTAATGATGAAAGAAAATCCATAATAGCAGCTGTTTATTTGCACTCTATGGCAGCAGACCATTATGCTAATGAGCATGGAGAAGTTGGCATTACTCCTTCTGCTATCATTGTTATTTTGAATAAATTTTTAAATAAAAGGTTGTAGTTTATGAAATTTAAGGTCATAGAGCTTAAAAATATAATAGAGTCAGACTTGACAAATATTACAAATATAATAGCTAATCATTGTTCTAAAAGTTCGATGGTCCTGCATTTAAATGGTGTTTTAGGGGCGGGCAAGACAACTTTTGTTCGCGCATTTCTAGCAAATTTAGGTTATAAGGGTAGGGTCAAGAGCCCAACATATAGTTTGATAGAAACATATGAAATAAAAGATAAAAATATAACAGTATCTCACCTGGATTTGTATAGGTTATCTAGAGTTGATGAGCTTTATAATTTAGGTATAGACGATTATATTCATTCAAACAGTGTTATGCTTATAGAGTGGCCGGGTCATGGAGGTGAATTAACTCCAATAGCTGACATAGCTATAACAATCAATGTAATCAGTTCAGAGCTAAGGTCTTTAGTAATAAAAACTAAAGACCTTGATGTTTATAGAAAACTTAAGCAAATATAGAAATATTAAATTAAATTTGTCTATGTATCTTGCTTGCTCTGTTGTGGCTTTCTTCTGTTTGTGCGCAGTTGGCCGCTACCATGCAGTCTGGTTGTGGGTGTTTTTCGCTGTTGCTGGTTCCCATCTCTGTCTTTATCGTTATTTTGCTGGCTGCTGTCTCTATTGCTGTGCTGTTTCTTGTTTTCTTGATTGCCAGGTTTGCTTACTGTGCTTCTAGGTGTTTTATTGTACCTGTTATCGGTGTTGTGGTTTCTTCTTCTTCTTCTGTGCACCTTTTCTGGTTGAGGTTTTGGTTTAACTTCCTCGGCAAATACGCTAAGCCATAATCTTTTTAATAAGCCTGTTTGCTCTTTACTATTGTTGGCTTCCGGCTTGCTTTTGTTATGTGTTTTTTGTGTTAGTTTATGGTGGTCTACAAGCGGAACTTGCTGTTTTTCAGCAGATGGAACATAACTTTCTTTGGCTCCCTTTGCGTCAATTTCAATTTTATGGCTTTTTACTATGCTTTGTTCATCCTGATGAATTCTTTTTAAACAGTGCTGGGGTATTTCATACCATTTATTTGGTATTAATAAAATTGTGACTGACTGCCTTTCTTCAAGTTCAATTATGGCCATCCTTTTTTCATTAAGGATAAATGTGCATACATCTACTGGCAGCTGGACTTGTATTATTGGTGCTTGTTGGTGTATAGAATTTTCTTCTATTTTTCTTAATATGTTGTTTGCAAAAGACTCAATGTTACGTATTTGTCCCGAGCCTTCACACTTACAGCAAGGCACTAGTTCAGCTTCATCTACGGAAGGGTATAGCCTTTGCCTTGATATCTCAAGCAAGCCAAAATTAGAGATTTTTAATATCTGTATTTTTGATTTATCACCTATAAAGTTTTTTGCTAAAACTTTTTCTACTTCTTCTTTATGTTCTGTTTTTACCATATCGATAAAGTCTACTACTATAAGACCTCCGATATTTCTAAGTTTAACCTGTCTTGCTATTTCAGGGGCTGCTTCAAGATTAGTTTTATAAGCGGTTTCTTCTATATCTTGAGCCTTTGTTGATTTCGCTGAGTTAACATCAACAGTTGTCATTGCTTCTGTTCGTTGGATTACAAGAGACGCTCCGGATTTCATTACAATAGTTTTAGAGTATATTGACTCTATTTCATTTTCAATTTGGTAGTGTGTAAACAATGGTACTTTATTTGTGTGTAAGTGAATTGAGTCTAGGTGCTTTGGCTTTGTTTGTGAAACTTGTCTTTCTATCGCATTGTACGTTTCTTTGTGATCTATCACAATTTTATTAATGTCTGAGCGGATGTGGTCTTTTACGAGCCTAGTTATAATATCATTGTCCTTGTAAATAAGCTGAGGCGCTGGGTTTTTATCAGATTCATCCTTTATTATTTGCCAGTAGCTAGATAGTGTTTCAAAGTCGCTTTCTAGCTCCTCGTAGCTCTTCTCTACGCTAGAAGTTCTTATTATAACTCCTATATCAGGGTTTTTTTCATGTAGCTTATTTAGTGTTTCCTTTAGTTTTTTTCGATTCTCATCACTTAATTTTTGTGATATTCCACCTGCTTTTTTATTGAAAGGCATTATGACAAGGTTACAACTGGCTATTGATATATCCTGAGTAACTGCGGCACCTTTTGAATCTCGTTCACCACGTTCTATTTGGATTAATATTTTATCGCCAACTTTTGGTTTATCTACAGTATTTTTACTTGGCAAAAACCCAGGCCTATTACCACCATAGTCAACAAAATATGCGTTTAAACTTTTTTCGAAACTTGTTATCTTGGCTGAGAAGATGTTGCCAATATTCATTTTGTTAGTTAAAGATTCTTTTTCTAATATAGTAAGCTTTCTATCCTCTAAGATTGCTACTCGAGTCTCACCAAATGACCTGCTTACTAATATTTCCTTAAATTGTTTTTTACTCATTTTTTATGCACCATATTGAAAGTAATTCCTTACTTTATTAAATATAATCATTGTGCCTTTAGACCTACTCTCTATGTTTATTTATAACCTAATATACATGTTTTGGTTTTAAACATTTGTATTTGTTGCTGTCTTTTTTTTGATTTATGCCCCGCCTACTAACATCAGTGTTTTAATCTCTCTACCCAATTTTTTCTTTAAATGGGTCACAAATGACTTCCAGTCTTGCAATTTATATGCAATGTTGACTTGTTTAATATATACAACGACAACGGTTAAATTATATCATAAGCTAATTATTTAGCAATGAAAAATACTTATGTTTTTAAAAATATTGGATATTATGTGTTATTATGTTAACCTTTTTAATGTTTTGGTTTGGCTTTCTGATGACCTTTTGGCTTGTTTTAATAATTTATATGTTTAATTTAATGTCTTAGTTGAGAATGTAATTATGAGTGGTAATAAAGTATATTTCTATGATGTTTTAGCTAACGAATCAGGGCAACGCATTGACAACTTCCTGTTTAAAAAATTAAAAGGGGTGCCGAAATCCAGAATATACAAAGGTCTTAGAAAAGGTGAGTTTCGAGTTGGTACTAAAAGGATAAAACCTGATTATAAGTTAAAAGAAGAAGATAAAATTAGAATGCCACCATTGTCATGCTCTGCAAAAAAAGATATTGATGCATCTCTAATGGAGTCTCTAGGTAGCAGGATGAGTGATTCAATAATTTATGAAAATGATGATTTTTTACTTTGTAATAAACCATCTGGAATAGCTGTTCATTCTGGATCTGGAGTTATTGCTGGTGTAATTGAGTCTCTTCGTTATTTCAGGCAAGATTTAGACTATCTAGAGCTTGGCCATAGAATTGATAAAGGAACTTCAGGTTGCTTACTTTTATTCAAAAGTAGAGAGTCGTTACTTGAGTTTCATCGTATGTTACTGGCCTCTGAAGTAAAAAAAACATATCTGTGCTTGGTCCATGGTTCGTGGCCAGATAGTATAGGGCGTTATGATAAGTCGTTAAAAATATCTGAGTATGATGAAAGAAGAAAAGTTAGGGCTGATCCTGAGGGGAAAAGAGCTATAAGTATATTTAAAATTAAAAAACGCTATAAAACAACAACCTTGTTAGAGGTGGAGCTTGTTACCGGCAGAACTCACCAAATACGGGTTCATGCAGCAGATGCAGGATTTCCAATTGTCGGTGACCATAGGTATGGAGATGACAAAAATGAAGGTGGCTGTCGTTTAATGTTGCATGCTCATAGCTTGATTTTTTCTTGGAAGCCAAGTTCTCATATGCATGTGCTTGAAGCAAAATTACCAGAGGAGTTTTTAAATTGCGTAAAAAAAATAGAAAATACAATTGTGTGATTTTTGATTGGGATGGCACTATCATGGACTCTGCCGCCCAAATCGTATCAGCAGTTATTGATTCTGCAAAAAAAAATGGGTTAAATGTTCCTAGTGATAAGTCGGTTAGAGTTGGCATAGGTACTAGTTTTGAAGCTCAGTATGAACGCCTATTTCTACATGATAAAACACAGGGTAAGCGTGATTACGCTAATGAAGTTTTCACATCATTTCAGAAAGATTTCTATCACGTATATAACTCTAATACACCAAAATTATTCCCAGGAGTTGAAGATATTATTGCTGAGTTAAATGCAGATGGTGTTATTACAGCTATAGCTACAAGTGGTACTAGGGCTATGTTAAACTCCATGCTTACAAAATTTAAGTTAAACGATAGTTTTTTATTTACTTGTTGTGGAGATGAATTTCCAGCCAAACCTAACCCAGATATGTTGGAGCAAATTTTGCTTGAAAGTGATTTTTTAAGTAAGGATGCGGTAATGTTAGGAGATAGTGTCTACGATATATATTCCGCAAATAACGCTCATATAGACAGTTATGGGGTTGCTACAGGAGTTAGCTCTAAAAATGACTTGGTCGGTGCTGGGGCTATAGAAGTTGTTGATGATATTAGAGAAATTGTGGCTTACCTATAGCTTTAATTATTGATGTTTTATTTGGTGTTTCATGGCTAGTGATTTGTTTAATGCTGTATTTCTATCCCCAAGAGCTGTTGAAAATTTATTGTTATATTTGGGGTGCGTAGACTCTAAGTCCTTGCGGCTTATTATTGGTTATGGATCTTTCTCTAAATTTGTTAAGTTTTGCATGAAGGTGTCCTACCTATCATTATACAATGCAGCTGCTTGTAACTATAAACTTGTTAGAGATTTTTTTTGTTTATATTCTTCAAGGCTAGATTCTTGTTCATATGTTAGAAATATATCTGTTGATCCATGCTTTGATCTAGTTGGTAATAATTTTTCTTTTAACTATCTTCCATTTGACTGCTCTAGTTTGAAAAAAGGTGAGGGTGTGGGCTATTTGGCTTTTATTCCAGTGCCTATGCAGGATGATTATTACTTTGGAGGGGATAGGGATCCTTTGACTATAATTGAGTCATATATTTGGGCTGTGGCTTGCTTGGATCCTAATTTTAATTCTGAGAATTACAGTTTTTCTGATGCCGTTCTGTTTTCTAAATCAAATTTAAGGGTTGTTATCGCGCTGAATTATAAAAATGATATTTTTAATTTGGACGCAAGAACTTGTGTTTTAGGAAGAAGATTGGTTCGTCAGTCATGCAGAATTAACACTTATTTGAATAATATTGGAGTTGGGGCTGTCGTGTTGCCAGTTTTGTGGGGCGTTTGTGATTCAAACTTTAACGATTTGAGACTTGATTACTCAGATACGATTAGGCAGTACTTGTCTATGGTAGGTTTTAGTAAAAAACATGTTGAAATGCCATTCCCATTCGCTAGTGTTAGAACTTATATGCTAGATTCATACTCTTGTAGAAAAATGGTTAAAGATCTTAAAATATTAAATATTAACACTTATTATGTGACCGGTGATGCTGATTTGGTGTCATTGTTTCCAGCTGGCTACAAGGACTCCATTTTCAAGTATATAAACAAGAAGATTTTAGAGAGCAACTATAATTTGCTTCGAGTCGGTGGCGGGGCTATGTATGATAGCTGCGAGATATATTATCATATAAAGTCGTTAAATGTATCTACCGCTAGGCTTGCCTCTTCGGTGTTGTTAACTCAGCTTTTTCATGTTGTTGATTTTGTGGCAAGGTCATTATTATCTGGATTTGATCAATCACTTGCGTATTTTAGTGAAATAAATACTTTTATTAATACAGATGTGTTTTCTTCTGATAATTTGTACTGCTCAAGCCCTCCAACACAAAAAATGAAGAATGATAATGCGGTGATTATAAACGATGGCGGAGATTTTATGTCGCACATAACAAGAATGCTGCGAGCTAAAAAGGGAAAGGACAGGCAATTATTTTTGTTTGGGAAGAAATTTTCTCAGGTCACTTCTTCACGCCATGAAATTGTTATTGTTGCAGAGGACGATTCTGCTGAGTCGTTATCAGTTTCATCTTCATCTCAATTCAGCTCTATTCAGGTTGTAGGCGCTACTTCATTGGGTCCATGCAAAATAAAGGGTGTGTTTTCACGATTAAAAAATATGCAGCTTACCCCATCTCAATTAAATTCACGTCTTTCTAATGCTTCTGTATCTGACCTTCCTTCTTCATTTCATGAGTCTTTGATGTTTGTGTCAGTTAGCTACGCACCATTTTTAATCTTTTTCTTAACAAGAAGATGCGTTCCTAAAAATAATATTGAGAGTCAAAAGTGTAAAGAAAGAATAAATGAATCACTCTCTTGTGTGCAAGAAGTGCTTAAAGGTTTCGTATCCAGCGAAAAACATACGTTTAAAGCTGTGGAAAAGCGAATCATGTCCTTTGCGAAAAGTCCAAATAAAATTTTGAGGGAGTCGTCACAGAATTTGGTGGCATCTGCAGAGGTAGGGAGGTTTGAGAAGATGGGGTTTAAATTTAATGTGAAAAAGTTTATTTCGCTATGTACTAGATTAGAGTCTTTGTTGCGTTGGTTTTGGAAGAGGTTATACGAGGTTGTGCTTGTAGATGATAAGTTATCGTACCCTCTAAACACCGACTTTATGACGGTTGACTCAAGGCTCAAAGATTCTCTCTCTAGCAGTTTGCCTTTGGGTGTATTAAGCGCATGTGTAGATGACCCTTGTGTTGACTCTGTAACTCTTGGACTTGGTGAAATTAAATTAAAGTAGCCTGGTTAAAGTCTTTCCACTGTTTTTATTACGGCCTTACTGCATAATGACATCAAATCCTTCTCTGTCAAGCATGGAACACAATGTTAGAAGGGGCAGCCCTTTGATTGCATATGGATCATCACTTTTAATGTTTTTTATTAAGGCAACTCCAAGGCCTTCAGCTTTAAAGCTACCTGCACAATTTAGTGGTAGTTCAGTTTCTGCGTATCTGCGTATTTTTTCCAGGCTCAAACTTCTGAACTTGATTCTTGTTGCAATAACTTTTGTCTGAAAGGTGTTTGTTTTTGTATTTAATAAACATAAACTGCTATGGAAAACAGCCTCTTTCCCACTAAAATATTGTAATTGTTTCTGCGACTTTTCTAAAGTTAGTGGCTTGCCAAAAATAATGTCATCACATAATAATATTTGATCCCCAGTTATTATAAATGAATGTTGTTTGCATTTTTGTTCTACAGCTATCGCTTTTTCTTGTGCGAGTCTATATACGTGTTCATGTGGGCTTTCTTTGCCTTTTTTTTCCTCGTTTATGTCTGGTATAACTATTTTAAAAGGAATCTTAAGTTGTTTTAATAGTTCTTTTCTTGCGGCTGAGCTTGATCCCAAAATTATATCCATGATTTGCTCCTGGTTTTGTTTTAGCTATGTATTTGAGTTTTTATTTGTGCTAAAAACACAAGTATTCTATTCTACATATAATACTTGATTAGCGATAGACTTTTATATTGGCATTTTGTTGTTTATATTTCTTATAAATGATTGACAATACAAGCCTTAGAAGATATTATTGCTCACGTTAGATATTATTCTGGAGATGGTTGAAGATGGCAGTCCAAAAAAGCAAAAAATCAAGAAGTGTTAGAGACAAAGGTAGAACTCATCATAATATGGCATTAAAAACGTTATCTGAAGACAAAGAGTCTGGTGAAACTCATTTGCGTCATCATGTTACTGCAAATGGGTATTACAAAGGAAAAAAAATAAAATAATTGACCAGGAAGGTCGTTTTTTAAGTCGTTTTTTCTATACTCAAAATTGTCATGTTTTAAATTTATCTTCTGAAAGGGATGGTTATGGTTGCAGAAATAAAGGTGGCAATTGATATTTCAAGTGGTGATTATGGCGCTAGAGTTACTCTT
>Ga0066610_10000672_pt1 | contig 23128 bp, 23 predicted proteins | sample SaaInlV_DNA_165m_FD_60375 | JGI IMG/M metagenome (GOLD analysis project Ga0066610, IMG submission 60375) | Marine microbial communities from expanding oxygen minimum zones in the Saanich Inlet - SI075_LV_DNA_165m | ecosystem: Environmental > Aquatic > Marine > Unclassified | place: British... | reverse complement strand
ATTTGCTCCCCATATGCTCCCCCGTGAACTTTTTGTTTTTATTGATATTCCCTGAACCCCTTACTGAATATGGTGCGCCCGAGAAGATTCGAACTCCTAACCCCCTGATCCGTAGTCAGGTACTCTATCCAGTTGAGCTACGGGCGCGCATGCCAATAAATGGCTATGAGGTTTTTAGTACTTAAATCTCAGATGTATTGCAAGAAAAAAGCATTTTGACGTGATAGAGAGTTTCCTGCCTGGCCTATAAACGGATGAGCCGTGATATTATTGCATACCGTGGTATTTGCTCTTGAAAATTATTCCTATCCTCCACTAGCCTGTGTGGACTGACCTGTATGAGCTGATTTTTTTATGAGGAAGGAACCTTTTCATGGAAGAAAGTGTCTACCAACCACCCATTAATGATTCCCTCATGGGGCGTTATTTTGATCCAACAAATGATATTGCCTTTAAAAAGATATTTTGCACAGAGCATGGCAAAGTTTCCCTTATCTCATTTTTGAATGCCATTCTCAGGCTTAAAAAGAAAGACTGGATTGAACATGTCGAATTTGTGCCCTTTATTCAGAATCCCCTCATAGAAGGAGGGAAACAGGTAATTTTTGATTGTAAATGTCGCGATCGCAAAGGACATGAATTCATTGTTGAAATGTAAAACAGAAAGATTCCAGAATTTTTCAAACGCACTCAATATTACGCCTGCATGTCCTATGCCTCACAACTTGGAAAGGGCGTTTCCTATTTTCAACTAAGGCCCGTGGTTGTTATCGCCATCACGAATCATGACCTATTTACTGATTCAAAAGACTACATTAGCTATCATCGTACCCTTAATGAGAAGACCCATACCCACCATATGAAAGATATTTCATACGTGTTTGTGGAACTTACAAAATTTAATAAGACGCGAGCTGAATTGAAAACTGTTGAAGATAAATGGTTATACTTATTCAAAAATGCATCTGATGAAAAAAGCATGCCCTCTCAAATCATTGAAAAAGAGATCATAGATGCATACGAAACGCTGGAAGTTTTCAACTGGAATAGGTACCAGTATATGGACTATATTTCTGCCGAAATTGCCCTAACCGATGAATATAGACGACAACAAGTGCGCTTTGAAGAAGGCCAAAAGGAGGGCGAAGAAATCGGGGTTAAGAAAGTAAGACTTGCGATTTTCAATAAATTGAAAGAGCAAGGCTACTCAGCCACAGAAATATTGAATCTTACGGGTTTAACAGAAAAAGAGCATACGGAAAAAGATTGCAAAGAATCTTCGTCCTAAAATTTAGAGACTATTCCACAGTCACAGACTTAGCCAAATTCCTGGGTTGGTCCACATCTGTCCCTTTTAAAACGGCAGTATGATAAGCCAACATCTGTACGGGCAATGAATATATGAGTGGCGCGACAAAAGGATGAACCGACGGCAACGAAACTGAATCCATAATTTTAGGACCAAATTTCGGAATGCTCTTATGGTCCCCTAGGACAAGCACTTGAGCCCCACGAGCAATAACTTCCTGGATGTTAGAGACAGTTTTCTCCAACAAAGGCCCTTCCGGCGCCACCACCACTATGGGCGTTTTGTCATCTATAAGGGCTATGGGGCCATGCTTCATCTCTCCAGCCGCATAACCCTCTGCGTGGATATAGGAAAGCTCCTTCAGCTTTAGGGCTCCCTCCAAGGCGATCGGATAACTAAGACCGCGTCCCAGATAAAGGACATCCTGAGCTTCTGCCAGATAAGACGATACGCGTTGAATTTTTTCATCCAACTTTAGAACGTGGGTCATAAGGGCAGGAACTTCTGTCAAAGCATGGACAAGCTCTTGCTCTTTCTCCACTAAAAGGCAGCCCCTTTCCTTGGCAAGGGAAATTGCCAAACAAGCCAGTGTCGCCAATTGGGCCGTAAAAGCTTTTGTGGACGCCACCCCAATTTCAGGACCCGCATGGGTTTCCAAGACAAGATCAGACTGTCGAGCAATAGAACTTTCGGGAACATTAACGATGCTAACAATGCCCTGGGCCTCTGCCTTGGCATAATTAAGCGCCGCCAAAGTATCTGCCGTTTCTCCCGATTGAGAAATAAAAACTGCCAATCCATTCTTGGGCAACGGTGATTCCCGATACCGAAACTCGGAAGCAATATCCACTTCCACAGGAATTTGGGCCAGTTGCTCAATCCAATATTTGGCCACCATGGCCGCATAATAAGAGGTTCCACAAGCGACCAGAGTCACGCGAGATAAATCCTGAACCGAACATGGCAACGGTGGAAGGCTAATGGACTTCATCACCGAATTCACATAGGCATGGAGCGTATCCCCGATCACCGATGGCTGTTCATAAATCTCTTTCAACATAAAATGGCGATGTTCGCCTTTTCCAATAAGGGCGCCTGAAAAGGCCGTTTTCTGTACTTCACGCTCTACTGGCTGATCCTGCTCGTCAAAAATGTTCACACTCTCTGGGGTTAAAATAGCCCAGTCTCCCTCCTGCAAATAACAAATTTTCTGAGTCAGGGGCGCCAAGGCTAAGGCATCAGATCCAACAAACATCTCTCCATCGCCATATCCAATGGCAAGCGGACTTCCTCGGCGAGCGCTAATTAAGTAATCTGGATGATCCTTGAACAGAATAGCCAAGGCAAAAGCACCTGTAAGCCTCTTGAGAGTCTTTGATGCAGCCTTTTCCGGCGTATCTCCTTCCCCCAAATATTGATCCAAAAGATGAACGATAACTTCCGTATCAGTTTCACTTTCGAATACGTGCCCCATATTTTCCAGCTCTTCCCGAAGTTCAGAAAAGTTTTCAATAATCCCATTATGAACAACGGCAACACGATCTTTGGCATGAGGATGCGCATTGGTTTCATTGGGAATCCCATGGGTCGCCCATCGGGTATGACCAATACCAGATCGTCCCTGCAAGGGAGATTTATTCAGTCGCGCTTCCAAATTGACGATTTTCCCTTCTGCTCGGAGTCGGTGGATTTTTCCATCTGACAATGTCGCAATGCCGGCAGAATCATATCCTCGATATTCTAACCGCTTTAAACCATCCAAAATGAAAGGAGACGCTTCTTGCTTTCCAACGATACCAATTATCCCGCACATAGATTAATCCTTCCCACTTTTAGATTTCTGGCTTTGACGATATTTCTCTGCGCCGCCCGCAACGTTTTTTTGATCGGCTCGAGCCACTGCCATATCATTTTCGGGAATATTCTTTGTGACAACACTTCCAGCGCCCACAATAGCCCCTTTTGAAACAGTAAGAGGCGCAATCAAAGACGCGTTGGACCCAATAAAAACGCCAGCCTCAATGTGCGTCTGAGATTTATAAAATCCATTGTAATTACAGGTAATTGTTCCAGCACCAATGTTGGCCCCTTCGCCAACAAAGGCATCTCCTACGTAACTAAGATGATTGGCCTTTGCCCCCTTTTCCAGTTGAGTGTTCTTAATTTCTACGAAATTACCCACGCGGGCATTGGGTCCTATAACAGTCTTCGGCCGAATTCGCGCAAAGGGGCCAACGATGGCTCCCTTTTTTATGGTCGCGCCCCCAATATGGGAAAAAGCTCGAATTGTCACATTATCTTCCACCAAAACCCCTGGCTCAAAAACCACATTGGGCTCGATGGTCACATCTTTTCCCAGCTTTGTATCGAAACTAAAGTACACAGTCTCAGGAGCCCGCAGCGTTGCGCCAGCTGACATGGCGTCTCGGCGCCACTGAGTCTGTAAAATGCGTTCTGCTTGAGCCAAATCCGCACGGGAATTGATGCCATGAACCTCTTTTTCCGCCACAGTAACATAATCACACTTAAGCCCTCTTTCTTGGGCTATGGCTATAATGTCCGTTAGGTAGTACTCGCCTTTCGTATTTTCATTTTTGATTTCCTGCAAAAGAGAGAGAGCAACGGATCCATCTATCAAAATAATTCCAGCATTACAGAGACATATTTTCTTTTGCTCCGAAGTTGCTTCTTTTGTTTCAACAATATGAGTAACCTCCCCAGCATCATTTAGGACCAAACGACCGTATTCGTGGGGAGGAGGCACCTCCATAGCAAGAACAACTATACTGGGCTTTGGAGTGGCTTGTCGTTTTTCAACCAACGCCTTGAGCGTCTCTGGCCTTAGAAGAGGCACATCACCACACAAAACAAGAACATCATCTGTTCCGTCTTTAAAATGCTCTGCAGCACTCAAGACAGCATGGGCCGTTCCCAGCTGTTCTTTCTGAACGACAGTCGAAAAACTACCTAACTTTTCAATGGGTTCTGATGATTCCTTTGAGGTAACTACCGTTGTTTTTGAAATGCCAGAGTCTTTAATTGCCTCCAAAACATACGACAACATTGGGCAACCACCCAAAGGATGCATAACCTTTGGAAGTTCTGATTTCATGCGGGTTCCTTTTCCCGCCGCTAAAACAATGGCACAAACACCCATGAATCCTGTCCTTTTCTGATGAAACAGTGGCATAAAATATATATCAGACCAAGTCAAGTGTTGCGACAAATTATGACAAGGGCTATAAAGACTCCTATTGAGAAGAGGTGATAATATATGCGTTTAATTAGATCAATTACAACCGTCGGCAATTACACTATCCTAAGTCGTATTGCCGGATTCGGTCGCGACCTTATTTTGGCTGCCTTTCTTGGGGCTAGCCCCGTCATGGATGCTTTGGCCGTTTCCATAAAAATCCCTAGTTTTTTCAGAAGGTTATTTGCAGAAGGTGCTTTTAATGCAGCCTTTGTCCCCCTCTTTGCAGGCACCCTTGCAGAAAAAGGAACTAAGGAAGCCACCACCTATGCAGAAGAGATTATGTCTCTTCTGGTTTTCATATTGATCGCCCTGGTGGTCCTCATGGAAATTTTCATGCCCCAGGTCATGCCTATTATCACGTGGGGTTTCCGAGCAACTCCTGAACGGATGGAAATGGTGATTATGTTTACCAGAATCACCTTCCCCTTCATTATCCTTATCTCTCTCGTTGCCCTGTATAGTGGTATATTGAACTCTCTAGATCGGTTTGTCGCTGCTGCTTCCTCCCCCCTTTCAGGCAACATCTTCATCGTAATTGGCCTTCTCCTCATTGGTAGAGAACTGGCCTCAGGTTATGAAGTAGCTTGGGTTATCCTCATTTCAGGCGCTATCCAACTTGTATGGGTTGTTGTTCCCACCTATTCTGCTGGCATAAAGCTGCGCCTCCTATATCCATCCATTACTCCCCGCGTAAAGCGCTTTTTAAAACGAATGATTCCAGGCGCTATTGGTTCTGGCGTTATCCAAATTAACCTTTTTATTGGAACTTTCATCGCTTCTTTTCTCCCAGAAGGGGGGATTTCGTTTCTCTATTATGCAGATCGACTCAACCAACTGCCTCTTAGTGTCATTGGCACAGCTGTCAGCACAGCCCTTTTGCCCCTCATGTCGAAACAGCTTCGCTCAAATAAGAAAGATGTGGCCCTTCATAGCCAAAACCGCGCCCTGGAATTTAGCCTTTTGCTCGTTTTACCCGCCACCGCGGCCCTTATGATTGCGGCTGTCCCTTTTACGCGTGTCCTCTTTGAACGGGGAGAGTTTTCGACACTTGAAGCCATCGAAACAGCCAAGGCTCTCATGGGATATGCTTGTGGGCTTCCTGCCTATATTCTGGTAAAAGTCTTTTCCACCACCTTCTTTGCCAAGCAAGACACAAAAACGCCTGTCATTATTGCAGGCATTTCTGTCCTCGTGGACATTGTTCTGAGCGTTTATTTCGTTTTCTACACGCCCTTGAATCATATTGGCATTGCCCTCGCAACGGCCCTTGCCTCATGGGTCAATGCCCTTTTGCTAGGCTATATGCTCCATCGACAAGGATTTCTAGCCGTAGATCAAAAGCTCAAAACCTTCTTTCCCAGGATAATCCTAGCAACGCTGGTTACCGCCGTTATCGTTTATGTAACATCAGATTGGACCAGCCCTCTCATCGCTGGGAATTTCATGGAAAAAATAGCCGCCCTGGCCACCATCATCATTTCAGGCCTGTTCGGTTTTATCCTCATGGTCGTCCTCACCCGGGCTGTCGTCCTTAAGGAGCTTTGGTCCAAAGCGCTTTGATTGATTTCGTAAACAAAATTCTTCTTTGCAAGGATTTAAACTCAGCACACGTAGTATGCTAATACCCATAAAAATATTAAACAACAAAAGCCCGGGATTTCCCCAGGCTTTTTTTAATGAAATACTAGCACTACTTTAAAACTACTTTTTCACCCGCCTTCTAATCTCAGCCACATCACTATCGGAAATATCACAAGCGTACGCCGGCTGCTCGGCTACTCTGTTGAACTGTGCCCTAAGACCATCCTCGGTGACAACTGGCAAAAGTGTATTTAAGAAGAGCAAGCGCTCCTCTTGCTTTAGGTAACGTTCCGCTAATTGCTTTAGATGCTTAATTATTAACGATACCTCCAATGCTTCTAACAATGCATATGGGGTCCCGTGGATCCACATGCCATTAGCAAAATGGAAACTCATCCCAGGCCGCGTAGATAAAAAATCCTCTGCAGGTCTAGTTTGTTCGGACCATTTATCCATAACCTTATCTAGAATCAATACACTAACCTTATCTTTGTGTTTTTTACTTATTGCATCTTTCACATAAGACCCTACTTTGTTATTCATCACGCCTATTGCTTCAGATCTTTTTACAAATTTCTGTTCTGCACTCGCCCCATCACTCATAAAGATACACATGAGTAATAGGGATCCTAAAATTGTTAAGTACTTTTTCATCGTAGCCTCCTCTTAGAATTCAAAAATAAATTAAATTAGGGCACTTACGAGTGCCCACTCTAGTTAACGATACTCTCAAAAGGTTAATAAAAGGTTAACAACAGAAAAGTTTAAAGTAATTCCATAAAAAACACTTGATTCTCAAAGTAATAATTCTCTATTTTCTTCCAATTTCAAAACGAAAATCGTTTTTTACGAAAATGATAGAACTCAGAGTTGTGCTAGAACTTCCCAAAATCTATTTTCGTCAATGTGTTGGATCTTTATGGAGAGTGTCTTGCACGACTTTGAAAATGGCATCAACAACACTATCAACTTTCAAAGCCTTCATGACCCCCAGCCTGAAAGCATTCTTTTCAGTTTGAATCTCAACATTTTTATCAATCAAATGCTGTAGGTGAAATTTTAAAGCTTTTTTGATTCCGAACTCCTTAATATGCTTGGCACTCGCATATCGTGTTCCATCGCTTTCCATAACGCTCCTCTTATTTAAATATGGTCCATGTGGCCCTGTGAAAAATTTCCAACCATAATCCTTGTAGGAAAAGTACTCCTTAATAACCTCCTTAAACTTGACCCGATTCGCTGCTGGCATAATAGAGGGTGCAATAGAGTCACCGACGACTTTAGTCATCGAAGATGATTCCAATGCCGTTTTAAAAACGTCCTCGCTAATTAGTTCACTTCCATAGGTCTCCTGGCTCTGGAAAATCCCCGCAAAAAATAGCACACATAGTATGAAGAAAACCCTTTTCATAGCAAATACTCCCCAACGTCATATAGCCAACATTACAAGTATGGTGCTAAATGGGAGAGTCCCCCAAAATGAAATTTTTGTGGCTCACCCCCATTTTAATCCATTCCTAGAAACATTACCTTTTCATCTTTTTAGTAAGTAACTCGGCAGCTTGTGGAGTTATGTTCTCTCTATTTTTTAAAACTTCTTCTACAACAAATGATATCATCATCATTATAAATCTCTTAGACTCTTCATTCCTTGCCAATTCATCTACTTTGCCCTTGACTCTCAAGTGAACATCTTTTGAAGTTTTTCCTTGTTGTGCTAGCTCTAGCATTTCTTGAACAAACATCATTGCTTTTTCACCAGCCATCATACTGCCTATTCTAATTCTAACCTTTTCGTGAACATCTCCAAGGGCCTCTTTTTTACCTACTTTCACATCGTTTGATGAAATTATTGCTTTCTTGTCAGCATGAACTTCCGTGCTAAGAATAAAGAATGCGCCTATAACCAAATAATAAATACTTCTCATCGTAACCTCCTCTTAGAATTCAAAAATAAATTAAGTTAGGGCATGTACGAGTGCCCACTTTGTTAACGATACTCTCAAAAGGTTAACAAATGGTTAACGCAAAACAATTCTTACGATAAAAATGAAAAATTCTTACAAACCCAGTCACATATTGGGGTAATTGGGGCCATCTCCCCCTTGAGGAACTTCCCAGACTATGTTTTGCTCAGGATCCTTAATATCGCAGGCTTTGCAATGAACACAGTTTTGGGCATTGATCTGTAACCGGGGGCCCTTCCCCCCATCAGTGACTATTTCGTACACGCCTGCAGGACAGTACCGCTGTTCAGGAGCATCATAGTTCTTTAAATTCATCTCAATGGGAATCTTTGGATCCTTAAGACATAGATGACAGGGCTGATTTTCCCCATGATTGGTATTGGAAATATGAACAGACGATAAAAGATCAAAAGTCACTGCCCCATCAGGCTTGGGATATGTGATTTCGTTTGCAATATCCTTTTTTTGCAATGCTTTATGGTCCGGTTTGCCATGACGCAAAGTCCAAGGAGCCCTCCCCAGGAACAGATACGTATCTATGGCCGCATTCAAAAGGCCTCCGTACAGGCCCCATCGAAATCCTGGCCGTATATTGCGGGTCTTCCTTAACTCTTGATACACCCAACTTGCTTTAAGTCGCCCTTCATAGTCGTTGGGAATATTCTTTGTTATTGCTTCGAAAATCCCCTCGGCCGCCAGCATGCCAGATTTCATGGCCGTATGGATCCCCTTAATTTTAGGCACGTTTAGGAATCCAGCGGCACACCCCACAAGAGACCCTCCCGGAAAAATAAGCTTTGGGATGGATTGAAATCCACCTTCATTTAAGGCACGTGCTCCATATGAAATACGCCTTCCCCCCTCCAAAAGAGGCCGAATCTTAGGATGTAGTTTAAAGCGCTGAAACTCCTCGTAGGGATCTAAGTAAGGGTTAGCGTAATCCAATCCTACAACAAACCCCAGGGCCACTTGATTGTTTTCTAAATGGTAAAGAAAGGATCCACCATATGTACCGTTATCTAGAGGCCATCCGACCGTATGGAGCACATGGCCCAGCTTATGTTTTTTAGGATCAACCTCCCATAATTCTTTAAGGCCTATACCATAAGTCTGATGCTCACATGCCTCCCTCAGGTCAAACCGATCTATAATTTGTTCCGTAAGGGATCCGCGGCTCCCCTCTGCAAAGAGAGTTTGCTTGGCATAAATCTCAACTCCTGGCTGATAACTTTCTGTTTTATTACCCTTTTTATCTAATCCCCGGGGTGATGTTATGATTCCTTTTACAGCCCCGTCCTTGTCAAATAAACATTGGGCCGCGGGAAACCCAGCAAATATATCAATGCCCAATGATTCAGCCTGATCCGCCAGCCACCGACAAAAATTTCCCAGACTGATAATATAGTTTCCCTTATTTTTCATGGGATTAGGAGTTGGAAGCGTAAAAGCCTTTTTAGCCGTCAACAGGCAAAATTGGTCCTTTGTTACAGGGATAGTAAGGGGGGCGCCCTTCTCTTTCCAGTCGGGGATAAGCTCTTCCAAAGCTCGAGGCTCGATGACGGCACCGGATAGGATATGGGCGCCCACCTCGGACCCTTTTTCTAGAACACAAACACTTATATCTTTACCATTTTTTATTGAAAGTTGTTTCAATCGGATGGCTGCCGAAAGGCCCGATGGACCTGCGCCTACTATCACTACGTCATAAGAAAGAGAGTCGCTAGATTGATTTTCTTCTGACATAATGATTCTTTCTCTCATTTAAGTTGTTGACATTTGCCCCTGTTTATCCTGACATTCCATCGTAAAAGAAATTGGTGAGTAGGGGAATGACAAATCCGAACAGTTTAACAGAAACCCTTCAGTGGCTTGAAGAAATGGGTGTAGATCCTACAATCATTGGGGATACGCCTGTTGATCGTTTCAAAGAGTCTAAAGCACAGGCGCTTCAACAGAACGCTATGTCAACGAAAAGCACCCCTCAACCTGGGGTCAGCGCACCTGCGCCTCAGCAAACACCCGCCTCCCTTTCCTATCTGTCGCCCAGTCAATGCCAAGCCAGTGCCCGTGATCTTGCTGCGCAAGCAAAAACCCTTCCTGAACTCCGAAAAGCCGTTGAAAGTTTCCAAGGTTGCGCCTTAAAGAAAACAGCCATGAATACGGTCTTTGGAGATGGAAATCCCAAATCCGATGTCATGTTCGTTGGAGAAGCGCCAGGCGCCGATGAGGATCGCCAAGGCCTTCCCTTTGTGGGCCTAAGTGGACAACTTTTAGATCGCATGCTCCAATTTATTGGCCTTGATCGCACAAATTATTATATCAGCAACATGCTCCCATGGCGCCCCCCGGGGAACCGCCAACCAACCACCTCTGAGCTTAGTGCCTGTCTGCCCTTTATCCACAGGCATATTGAACTGGTAAATCCAAAATATCTGGTATTTGTGGGAGGAACATCCCTCAAGGCCCTTATGGAAACAACCCAAGGCATAACTCGACTGAGAGGACAGTGGCTGACCTATAAGAACCCAAACTCTGGATTCAGCGCTAAGGCCATGCCCCTCTATCATCCGGCCTATCTTCTGCGCTCTCCCTCACGCAAAAGAGAAATCTGGCGTGATTTGATTTTCTTAAAACAATCCCTCTCAGACACAGGAAACGCCTAATGCACGCGTCATCCTTAACTCAAATCGCAGTCGTTGTTTTAATGGCTCTCCTGGGAGGAATGGCCTTTAGCCGATTTAAACAGCCAGCAATTTTGGGCTATTTACTAGCAGGCGTTCTATTGGGACCGTCGGGTTTCGCCCTCGTGGAAAACAGAGACTCTATCCAAATTTTGGCCGAATTGGGCGTCTTGCTTTTGTTGTTTCTGGTCGGTATGGAGTTGAATCTAAAGTCCTTTAAAACATTTTGGCATATCACAGTTGGCAGCGTCATTTGCCAAATTGTTGGCAGCTTAGGAGCCATGATTTTAGCCTCTTACCTATTTGGATGGCCCATAGAAAAGGCCATATTATTCGGATTTATTATTGCTCTCAGCAGTACTGCTGTAACCGTAAAAATGCTCGAAGGGATGGGAGAGCTCCAAACAAATACGGGACGCATCACCATTGGGATTCTTATTGCTCAGGATTTGGCCTTCGTTCCCATGATTCTCGTGATTCGAGGCTTTGGGGGGGGTGGCTTTGACATCCTTACCATTACGAAAATAGCCTTCTCTATCGCCTTTCTCGTAGCCCTCATTATGTACCTAAATCGCAACGAGAACATAAAGCTGCCCTTTACAGAACAAATTGCAAAGAACAGTGAGCTTTTGCCCCTGGTCGGATTGGCTTTTTGTTTTGGAGCCGCCGCCATCGCTGGTTTCATGGATCTTTCCGCAGCCTACGGTGCTTTTATCGCAGGGCTTATATTGGGAAACAGCTCGGAAAGAAAACGTGTCGTGAATGCAACCCACCCCATCCAAAGTGTTTTGTTGATGGTTTTCTTCCTCTCCATAGGTCTGTTGATGGATCTTTCATATATATGGGATAACCTTGCTAAAGTATTGATTTTATTGGTCATCATCACCATTTGCAAAACACTCCTGAACATAAGCATCCTACATCTCTTCAAGCTCCCCTGGCGCACCTCTTTTTTAAGTGGTGTGATGATTGCTCAAATAGGAGAATTCTCGTTCCTTTTGGCCAGTATTGGAACAGATGTGGGCATTCTGGGGGAAGAAGATGGAAGATTGGTCATTGCCCTTACGGTTCTGTCGCTGGCAACGAGTCCCCTTTGGCTCTTATCTGCTCGACGCATCCAAAAATTAAGAAAAGCTACCAATCTATCCTTTAGGGAATTTTGTGACATTATCTATGCGCCAGAAATGTCCATGCTTGGAAAAACAGCCAAAGTTGTCAAAAAGGGTGTAAAGGAACTTAAACAAGATATAAAGAAATCTCCATAATGCCTGATTTTAAACTAGAACAAGAAATGGGATTACAGGTGGCAGGCGTTGATGAAGTGGGTATGGGCTCATGGGCAGGTCCCGTTTTTGCCGCCGCTGCCATTCTATACCCTACCCATCTTCCAAAAGATCTCTTAGATATCATCAACGACTCCAAGAAACTCTCGAAAGATAAAAGAGAGCATATTTTCAAGGAGTTAAATGCTCTTTCCGGCGTTGGTATCCATTTTTCCATTGCTAAAGCTTCTGTTGAAGAAATTGACCGCATGAATATCAAACAAGCCGCCTACCTAGCCATGCAACGGGCAGTGGAAAATATAAAAACAAACCCGGATGGGATCCTAGTAGACGGTCTGAAAGCCCCAACATTTTCCTATCCAACAAAATGTGTCGTCAAAGGAGATCAAAAGAGCTTTTCCATAGCAGCAGCTTCAATCCTCGCAAAAGTAACCCGCGACGATTTAATGGCGCAATTAGGACTGGAATATCCCGCCTTTAAATGGGACAGCAATGCTGGCTATGGGACACAAAAGCACCAAGAGGCTCTTCTTACCCATGGGCCAACTGAACATCATCGCCGAAGCTATGCCCCCATTGCGAAGCTTCTGGCGAGCTAACAGCATGGTGAACAATTTTTTTCATAAGCGTTGGCAAAGCATAATCAGATAAATTCTCAAGAGGGCACCAAGTCGCCTCTTTCTCTTCTAAAGTACGCCCAATACAAACCCGCACAATAAAATGAAAGTGTGTAAAGGTATGCTTTACCTGTCCCTTTAATTCTATCCAGTTAGCTTCAAATGGCGCGTAACTGTTTGAAATTTCTAACGAACTAGCTTGTTTTTCCGACCACGGAGTCGTAGGTATTTCCATCATCCCTCCCAGTAACCCTTTTGGAGGACGCTTTTGCAGCAAGACTTCGCCACGGGCGTTGAGACCAAAAAAAGCATAAGCATAACGCGTTGGTTTTAGAGACTTTTCAGCCTTAACAGGCAGGCTCGCCTGAGTTCCCTGCTCAAACGCTTTACATGCCCCAGAAATGGGACACATCTCACATTTGGGATTCTGCGGCGTGCAAACCATGGCCCCCAAATCCATTAAGCCTTGCGCGTAATCCCCAGGTCTTTCCTTGGGTGTCAGTGGCGCGGCTAAAGCCCAGATTTCCTTTTTTATTTCGGGAAGTGGTCGCTTCAGATTATAAAGTCGACACAGGATCCTTTCAATATTGCCATCGACAACCGCTTCGGACTGATTAAAAGCAATTGCCGCTATGGCTGCAGCCGTATAAGGACCTATCCCTGGCAGCTTTAAAAGCTCTTCACGCGATCGTGGGAACTCACCCTTAAATTCATTGACAATTGTTTGCGCACATTTATGAAGATTCCTGCCACGTGCATAGTATCCTAATCCTTGCCATCCGTGGAGCACATCATCCAACGAAGCAGCTGCAAGTTCTTGTATAGTTGGCCAACGGGAAATAAAGGCCTGAAAATAGGGACCTACCGTCGGCACGGTAGTCTGTTGCAGCATAACCTCGCTCAACCACACATGATACGGATCCGAATAACTCCCCGGACAAGAACGCCAAGGAAGAACTCTATAAAAAGAATCGTACCAATTGAGAAGAGGAGCCGCTATATTAACCATATCTGCCATTGTTCTTTTGTGAGGAATTTAAGGATAAAAGTCTACAGAATATGAGAAAAAGATTTGCCGGGTTAACAACACTCGCCCCTTTATGCCAAAAGATATCTAAGCCTGCCCTAAAAAAATACGGTTTCGCCCAGGCAAGTATCCTTTTAGATTGGCCCAAAATTGTCGGTTCTTGCCTTGGCCAATATTCCACTCCTGAAAAAATGACTTTCCCCCAGGGGAAAAGAACCAACGGTACGCTTGTGGTTCAGGTCAATAGTGCCTTTGCCCTAGAGCTCCAACATCTCATCCCTATCGTTTTGGAAAAAATTAATAACTATTTCGGCTATCAAGCCATTTCTAAGCTTTCCTTGCGGCAGGTGAACGCTCCAGCATCACTTGTTCACCCCTTAGTTTCCGAAAAAAATGTTCCAGAAAAAAAATTAACACAACAGGAACATGAAAAAATTGAAGCGACTCTAAGGCCCCTTGATGATAGCCCTCTTCACCAAACACTCAAGAAATTTGGTGAAGCTATCTATTCTAAAAAATGACCTATATGGGCTTTGTTCTGAGGAAAACACATCCTCTCTCCGCAGCATGTGCCTTACGCTCATAACGCGTTACAGGCCAATTTGGTGGCCGATTTTCTAGAGTCAAATCTCCTCGCTCAATTATCTCAAAATGGTGCGTGCAATTTAGACACTCCTCCATCCATTCAAGATAGTCATCATGATCCGTAGCAAGGGTAAGCACTCCATCCCTTTTCAACAGTGTGGCAAGTATTTTTAGAGTTTCACTGTTCACTATACGACGCTTATGATGACGTTTTTTAGGCCATGGATCTGGGAAAAGGATATAAATATGCTCAATGGCATGTTGTGGCAAAGCCCGTAACAAATCACGTCCGTCTTCAGTATAAATCTTAATATTCTGCAGACCTTCTTCCTGAATTCCCTTTAACAAAGTTGCCACGCCATTCACAAATGGTTCGCATCCAATAAACGCCGTATGAGGATTAGCTTTTGCTTGGGCTAACAAATGCTCTCCTCCTCCAAAGCCAATTTCAACCCTCACCTTCTCAAATCCTGGAAAAAGGGCTTCTAGATCCAAAGCCTCCTCCGTCGGAAGCGCCAGTGACAACTCTGGAAGCGCCTTTTCCATGAGAGTAGCCTGGGCGTTTCTTAAGGGACGCCCCTTTCGTCGGCCAAAAAAGCCCTTTTCTATAATGGAATCTGATTTAAGCATTTATTTAAAATTTACTATTCAGGAACAACACCACATGCAATACGGGAAACGCCTCCGCCCAATTTTTGGGGAGTATCCGAGTAGTTATCACCTTTTTCATGAATGATCAACGAGCGCCCCTTAAGATCTTTTTCTTTCAAACGAGGGGCAAGTACTGGTGTACTGGCAACACCATCTTGATTAACATAGAGTACTGGCAGATCTCCTTTGTGCCCCGATTTATCATAAGGCCCTTGGTGTTTATCTTTCTTGTCCGGATCAAAATGCCCTCCAGCTGCCTTGCCTTTTAAATCACATGAGGGGTTTTCATGAACGTGAACGCCGTGCAAACCAGAGGGAAGCCCTTTTAAAGCGTAAAGTAGAAGAAGACCATAGTCTGTATCCTTAGCAGTTATTGTACCTAAGACAGCTTGCCCGCTCTCCAAAGAGTGGATCGGAATTACTGTATCGGCCTTTACAACCAAGGCAAAAACGCTTAATGTAAACACCGAAGCAAAATACTTCATAAGTAAGATGGGAAAATGTCTCCTAAAAACCCGCACAAAACCCCCTTCAAAAACCATTCCAACAGCAGCCTAGAAGCCACCTTTTAACACTACAGTATTTTTTACCGTATTGATAAGCTAAATTACCTAATCAATACTGATAATGAATCGAACTTATTTTGAGAGTAATGTGATGCTCTTGTAAAGGGAAATTTAATGTCAGTGAAAAAATTTGATTTTCAATTGTTACCAACATCTAGCAACAGCCCCTTTGAGGGAGCTGTGCAAAAGTTTCGGGAAATGGGTTTTAGCTATGTGTCCCACGGGATCGTTTACCCAGACGGAAAGATATCTTGTTATTTTTCTGACCAGAAATGGGGAAAAATATACTCCGAGAAAAAGCTTTTTCAAAATGACCCCTCGATGCACTTTTTGTTCAACACAGAACGCGTTCTGTTTCCGTGGAGCTGCCTGGGCAAAACGGATGTTATAGAAGAACGAAAAAATGTCTGTGATATTGAGGACGGTTTTTCGGTGCTCATTCGATCTGAAAATGGCCCTCACATGATAATCGGTTTGGGAACAAAGAAAGCCTCCGACTTGAAGACTTTTTTGTGGAGCAACCCACTTTCCAAGCTACAAGAAGGGATCAAGTCATTAAAAGACGTTCACCAGAAAACGATAACAACCTCTTGAACATAAGCCTGAACACGTCCAATGAACAAAATTGAGAATGGTGCTAATTTAGACGCCCTCCAGTATAATGAAGGCCACCGCGAAAAGGTTAATGGCATTTGTCTTTCCCTTTTTAAGTCTTTTGCCATCACGTACTTTGCATATTTAAGACTGTATCCTAGTGGAAGACTCTTGCGTCTATGCACCCATACACCGTGGTCTAGAGAGTACTTTGAGCAAGAGTTTTATAACGATACTGAATTCTATGATTATCACTTTAAAAGGACGCCAAAAGGACGCGGGCAAGCCTTCCTTTGGATTGCACAGAAAGAAACCAACCTCTATTCTTCGCTACAAAAAAATAATATTTGGAACGGGCTATCCATTTATAAACGTTCAGGGAGCTATATGGAATCTTGCAGCTTTGGAACAATTCCCGAAAATAGGGCTCTCAACAGTACTTTTATAAATAAAAAACAAGTTTTCTATGACTTTCTTGATCATTTCAAATATCAAGCTGATGAATTAATTCATCCCCTAGAAACAGCTGCGTTTATTCAATCTGGTTTAGAAATTTGTGATGAGACGCAAACTAATTCCAAAAATGTTGAAACCTTTTTAGATGCAATTGGTTCTTCCAGAACACGCCTAAGAAAAGTCTGAGCATCCTTTCATTGAATCCAAACTTCTTCTCACCCTCACCCTTGTGCTTTAAGCAGTAGCCGCTTTATTCTTAGCTTGATCTCTGATCGTTTTAATATTGAAAACCAAAAGAAGCGGAGCCGCAAGACAAATTGATGAATATGTCCCAACGGAAATACCCACAATTATGGGAAGACTATAAGTTGAAATTACCTCTCCGCCAAAAAAGTATAAAGCGCCGAGGGCCAATAGTGTTGTAAAGGATGTTAAAACGCTTCTAGAAAGGGTTTCATTGATACTCTTGTTGATGAGTTCCTTAATATCCATTGCTTTATATTTACGAAGATTTTCTCGAATGCGATCATAAACAACCACTGTATCATTGATCGAATAACCAACCGTAATGAGGACAGCCACAATGGCGGTCGTGTTAAACTCAATACGAGTCAGTCCATACAAACCGATAATAGAAATTGCATCATGCAATAGAGCCAAAATACCACAAACGGCAAACTGCCATTCAAAGCGGAACCAAACATATATTAACATCGCAACCATAGCCCACAGAACCGCCTGAATTCCATTTTGAATGAGTTCAGCTCCTACGGTCGGACCGACGCTTTCAACACGTCTAAAGTCAATGCCACTCCCTAACTTCTGTTTGACCTTAACAACCGTTTCTGCCTGCACCTCTTCTCCCCCTGGTTGGCGCTCAACCCGGATAAGAACATCCCGAGGCGTTCCAAATTCCTGCAATGAGACATCCCCCAAACCCAGATCTCCTAATTTAGAACGGAGCGAAGCTATATCTGCAGGACCCTCTGTCTGAACCTCCATAAGAATTCCGCCTCTAAAATCAATTCCGTAATTCAATCCGTTAAAAAGGACAGCTCCCAAAGACCCAAGGATTATTACCAAAGAGACCACAAATGTTATGAATCTCTTTCCAATAAAATCAATGGACGTATTTGGGGAAACAAATTGAATTCCGTGCATAAGGCTATTCCGTTAAAGTTAAATCGATAGAGTTTGAGGACGTTTCCATTTTATGTACGTGACAACAATTAACCGTGTTAAAGAGATCGATGTAAACATGGAAATGATGATCCCCAACGCAAGCGTCACGGCAAAACCGCGTATAGGCCCTGTTCCAAACTGATACAAGAACATTGCTCCGATAAGCGTCGTAATATTCGAGTCAATAATAGTTGCCATGGCACGCGAGTAACCAGCATCAACTGCGGAAAATACCTTTTTCCCAAGTCGTAGTTCTTCCTTAATGCGTTCGTATATGAGCACATTAGCATCCACCGCCATGCCCAACGTTAAGGCTATACCAGCAATACCTGGTAGTGTCAGAGTTGCTTGCAGGACTGATAGTGCGGCTATCAAGATAATCATATTGAACACAAGAGCTGTATTGGCAACCCCACCAAAACTTGCGTATGCAATAAACATAAATATGGCCACAAGGATAATAGCAAGAACTGTTGCCCTTTCACCTGCTTCGATAGAGTCCGCCCCTAATCCAGGCCCGATTGTTCTTTCCTCTAAGATCGTCAAAGGCGCTGGCAAAGCTCCAGCCCGTAATAACAAGGCCAAATCACTGGCTTGCTGAACAGTAAATCTCCCCGAGATCTGACCACTCCCCCCCATAATTGGTTCATTTATTACGGGAGCACTTATAACCTTGTTATCAAGAATAATAGCAAATTGCCGGCCCACATTCTGTCTTGTTGCTTCACCAAATTTTCTGGCACCAACAGAATCAAACCGAAATGTCACAACTGGAAAACCTTCGTTAAACCCCGGCTGAGAATCTACAAGCATTTCACCACTAACAACGACAGTCTTCCTGATTACGTAAGGAATGGTGCTATCTCCGGCATGTTCCATAAGAATCTCTGAACCTGGAGGCAGCCTGCCCTCTTGTGCCTCTTCGACCGAGGCTCCATGATCTACCATTCGGAAGGCAAGTTTCGCCGTTTGCCCCAATAGCTTCTTAATTCGTGACGGATCGCCAAGCCCGGGAAGCTGGATTAAAATTCGATCAGTTCCTTGCTGTTGGATAAGAGGTTCTCTTGTACCTGTTTCGTCAATACGCCTTTGAACAATCTCACGCGTTTGTTCCATGGCGGCTTTTTCTCTGAGAGCAAGTGCCTGAGCAGATAAAACCAGACGCCCATTCCCATCAGAAGTCACACTAGCTTCACCATCATTGGGTTCTAGCTTAAAGAGAAGCTTATAAACCTTATCCCTAAGCGCCTCATCCTGACCATTCATAAGCTTGAAAATAACGGCGTCTTTTTCCACATGCAAACCCGTATACTTTATACGCTCTTTTCTAAGCGTCGTACGCACGGCATCGGAAAGGGAAATCATTCGCTCTTTAAGGACGGCCTGTAAATCAACTTCCAACAGAAGATAAGATCCTCCCTGAAGGTCCAACCCCAAGTTCACTTGCTCGTGAGGAATCCAGGATGGTAGCTCGTCAGCAGTCTCTGATGACAGCAAATTAGGTAGGGCATAAAGGATACCCAGTACACAAGTCGCAATAATCAGAACTATTTTCCACTTAGGGATATGAAGCATAATATTTTCTTAGTTTGTCTTTTTCTTATTCGCAGCTTTTCCACTCATCTTCACAACGGTCGAACTCCGTCCACCCTTTGAAGGAGCTGTTTTACCTGTTGAAGAAGAAGTATCTACAACATTGGAAATCATGGAACGAACCATGCGAACCTGAACGCCACTTGCAATTTCCACTTCAATTTCTCTCTCGTCGAGTACTTTCGTGATAACCCCCAATAGGCCACCCGTTGAAACGACTCTATCGCCCTTTTTTAAACTGGCTAAAAGTTCTCTATGCTCTTTCGCCTTTTTTTGCTGTGGACGAATAAGTAAAACATAGGCTATTCCAAACATAAGAACAAAAGGTACAAGAGACATTATGTCAAATCCACCTACTGTTGCACCCTGAGCGTACGCATAATTAATAAATAAATCCATTCTTTCACATTCCTTCTAAACTAATTTGTCTACTAGATAACAAAGTTTCCAAAAAGAATCCAACTATAATTTCAAAAATCTTGTTGGATTTACGGTTCTTGATCCGTTTCTGATCTCAAAATGTAGTTGTGAAAGCCTTACACCACCAGATTTACCAACTGATCCCAATTTACGACCATGCTCCACAATTTGTCCTTTTTTAACATTGATTTTGTCCAGATGGGCATAGGCCGATAACCAATTATTCTCATGTTTAATAAGGACTAAATTTCCGAACGCATCCAGCTCACTCCCCGTGTAAATAACTTCTCCCTCCTGGGCAGCAACAACCGGAGCACCATGTGGCGCAGCAATATTAATACCATCATTTCTGTACCCGCCCTGCCGTGGACCATAACCTAGTATAACTTTTCCCTTTACGGGCCACCTAAAAACCTTTTGGCTCAATTCACTGTTTGTCTGAGAAGAAATCGCCAATTTTTTAGACTTAGTCGTTTCTTTTGCAGCCTGTTGCGCCACCTTAAAGACGGGCTTTTCCTTTGGAAGAACATCCAACACTGTCTGGTGAGGCTTTTCGGGTATGTAGAGACTTCCCACAAGAACTGCATCAGATATTTTCTGTTTGTTCTCAATGGGCTCCTGGGTAGAAAGTTTTCCATAATAGTTGGCACCCATCATCAAAGGTGCCGGCGCCTCTTCTCGAGTACACCCCCCTAAAAGTAAAAGAAGGAAACTAAGCCTAAGTAACGCCATTTTTCTCATGGGTGGGAGTATATAGAACGGTTTTCTCTCCCGCAAGACCAAGAGATATGTTAAGAAATATATAAATAAGAAAAATAGTAGGAAATTCCATGTCAAAAAGATCTATAACACTGATTCCAGGGGACGGTATTGGCCCAGAAATTACTCAAGCTGTTAAACAAATCATTGAGGCGGCTAAAGTACCGGTCCAATGGGAAGTGTGTGAGGCAGGTGCCTCCGTCTTCAAAAAGGGCATTACATCCGGCATCACTCAAGAAACCATTGATTCCATTATGCGTACACGCCTTTGTCTGAAAGGCCCTCTAGAAACACCTGTGGGATATGGGGAGCGAAGTGCGAATGTTACCTTACGAAAGCTATTTGAAACATATGGGAATATTCGACCTGCTTACAGGCTCCCTGGAATAGATACTCCTTTCACAGATCGGAATATAGATTTGATTGTGGTAAGGGAAAATGTTGAAGATCTGTACGCTGGCATTGAATATATGCAAACACCAGCAGTTGCTGAATGTTTAAAGCTTATCTCCCACGAGGGTTGTGAAAAAATATCTAGACTCGCATTTGAAGTCGCCCGTTCAGAGGGCAGAAAAAAAGTTACCTGTGCCACAAAAGCAAATATCATGAAAATGACTGAGGGAATGCTTAAGCACGTTTTTGAAGAAGTTTCCAAAGAGTATACAGACATCGAAGCGGATCACATTATCATCGATAATTGCGCTCACCAACTTGTTAAACAACCAGAACAATTTAGTGTGATTGTCACAACAAATATGAATGGTGATATAATTAGCGATCTCTGCTCAGGCTTAGTCGGCGGATTAGGATTTGCCCCTAGTTCAAATATTGGAAATGATATTGCTATTTTTGAAGCAGTTCACGGATCTGCGCCGAAATATGCTGGTAAAAATGTCATCAATCCCACTGCATTACTTCTTTCAGCAGTCATGATGTTGCGCTATATGAAAGAATTTGGCGCAGCCGAAAAAATAACGAAAAGTCTATATTATACAATGGGAGAGGAAAAAACTCTGACGCGGGATGTCGTAGGTGATGAGAAGGCAGCTTCAACAACCGATTTCACTGCTGCAATCATTAGGAATCTAGATAAAGAGCCAAAAAACTGGAAAGCTAGGACATACGCCCCCCTTCAAAAATCTTCCCTTTCCCTGCCAGAGTTAACAGTCGATAAAAGGCGCGTAATTGGTGTAGATATTTTCATAGAATCTAAAATGGCACCCGAGAAAATAGCCCATGAAATATCTGATAAGATTAAGGATTTACCCTTAAGTCTCACAACGATTTCTAGCCGTGGAGTACAGGTATTTCCCGATCTAGGAGGATTAACCGAACCTCACGATCCTTACAGATGTAGGTTTATGCATGAACATCCAAATGAGCCTGTTGATGATACACTTCTTCACACACTAATAGAGTGTATTGGATTATCCTACACATGGATGCATATAGAAAAGCTTCAGCAATTCAATGGGAAAGATTCCTTTAGCCAAGCGTAGCACCATATTTAGTAGCTCGTAACACAGTAAATTACATGAATTGTTCTATGCTCTTCACGACCTTCTTGATGTGTCTGACCTCCTCTAACGGTGTGACGGACACATCGTTTGGACGGAAAAGTCTAGAATAGTGCCTGTTTTTAAGTCCCTTTAAGGCTTTTTTCATCACCGATGGAATTTTAACTTGGTTAGCATGAAGTTTCTGGAATTGCTTAAAAAACTTCAGACCTTTTTCTTCTTCCTTCGTTATCGACGGAAGACGCACCCACTTCCCATCAGCATCCTTGTAAATTTTTTCAGCGGCCCTTAGGGTCAACAGCACTAGAACCGACTTACGAATATTTTGCGTTGTTTTACGTGAGAAGAAATAGCTGATTCCTGGAATGTCTTCCAATATAGGCACTCCCTCAGATGCATAGTCTTTTGACTGATCGGTAAGTCCACTTAATATGAGTGTATCTCCCAAAGACAATACAACGCTCGCACTTACGTTATTTTTACTTGTCTGGAATGCGGCACTTGTAGTGCTATTTAGATTGCCTGGAAGACCTTCTGCAGGAACAAAAAACTCTCGCTCCGCCTTCACATCCAATATGACTTCCTTATCATCTAGAAAACGCGGAACAACGGATAAATGAACACCGACTTCTTTGTTTACCAAAGTTCCTCCTTCACTCCCGCTCAGCGCGATAGAAGTATCCTCGCCAGAGAAAAAAGTGGATGTTTCACCATCAAGAGCGACCAGCGTTGGTTGAGCTAAAACTTGGAACCATGAGTTGGTATCACGAGCCAAAACAAGAGAATAAGTTATCTTTTCAGCCGTTAATGCATAGGACACGACTCTATTAGGAGACAAGATTGTAGATGTAACACTATCTGGTACTCCTGTATTCTGCCAGGTTATGGCCCCTTTTGCGGTCACATCAAGGGTTCTTAGGAGGTTATTCCCACGTGCTGTATTCTCTACTTCATCTGAGCGAATCAACATAACCTCTATGACCGCCATTCTTTGAGATTTTGAAATTCCCGCTTCTTTGTAGCCAAAACTCTGATTTGACCTCCCAAAACCGCCGCCTGAACCACCGCCAAAGCCACCGCCGCC
>Ga0066610_10000647_pt1 | contig 23545 bp, 25 predicted proteins | sample SaaInlV_DNA_165m_FD_60375 | JGI IMG/M metagenome (GOLD analysis project Ga0066610, IMG submission 60375) | Marine microbial communities from expanding oxygen minimum zones in the Saanich Inlet - SI075_LV_DNA_165m | ecosystem: Environmental > Aquatic > Marine > Unclassified | place: British... | reverse complement strand
AGGTTTAATACATAATCTACCTGTACTACAAGTTACGGTTTTATCACTAATTGTCAGCTTGGGTAGTATCTTGGTTGGCAGCTTAGTTAGTCGCTTCGATGGAAAGCTGGGTTCAGACCCACAAAATCCTTTGGGGTCTGTAGATATAATCCCTGGCACTGGTAATAAAGCTGAGCCTACAGTAGTAGTTGGTTCAGGTAAGAACCCTAGTGTGCTTGGAGAGGTCAAAGATCCTGATGCTCAAGTACGTGATAATTCCCTCGCTAATAATAAATAAGCAGCAACACTGATAATATCCTGACAGCAGGCGCTAAGCCTGCTTTCTTGCTGTAAAAATACATTTGTTTATTCTATAGAATTGCTGAACGCTAATTAAAATTAATTGCTGCTAGGGCGCGTTCGCTTTAATTTTTTGCATGTTACTAATGCTAATTATCTTAATGTTAAATTCATAGCTTATAGTTTCTGCAGCAGTAGTTTTATTTGTATCGCACCTTTCTTGACGATCTATTGCTACAGCTAGGGCAACTGGATTTGCTCCGGCGTTTTTTATGTATGTTATAGCTTCTTTGCATGCGGTGCCTTTGGTTATCACGTCATCTATAATTAAAACTCGGCCTTTTATGTCGGCCCCTATAATATTGCCACCTTCGCCATGTGTTTTTGTCTCTTTGCGATTAAATGCAAAGGGTATGTTTTTGTTATGGTGAGTTGCTAATGCAATTGCAACAGCGCTTGCAAGGTGAATGCCTTTATAAGCTGGCCCAAAAATCATATCAAATTCAATATTGCTTTTCATTATCATATTAGCATAATGAATTCCTAATTGTGCAAGAGCCTCCCCATCATTTAAGGCCGCAATATTAAAAAAAACATTGCTCTTAATGCCAGATTTTAGAGTAAAGTCACCAAATAACAAAGCTCGCTTTGCGATTACTAACTCTAGAAATTGTTTTTCATTTGTGTCCATGGGCCTAATACCTATATGCGTAAACATAGTTTATCATAACCTTTCTATTTGTGATAACAAATAGAAGTTATATGTTTTTTGCTTCAGCTATATTCGGCGCGCACATTATTTGTTAAAATTATTTTAATCTTTTTGTATGGTTGAGACTATGAAGGTAATTACATGTAATTTAAATGGGATTCGCGCTGCAGCGCGTAAAGGTTTTTTTGATTGGATGCAGGCAGAAGACCCAGATTTTGTGTGTATGCAAGAAACAAAGGCGCAGATGCAGCATTTGCCCGATGAATGTTTTTATCCTAAAGGGTACCACCACATGTTCTCAAATGCTGAAAAAAAAGGCTATAGCGGCGTTGGTATATATAGCAAACTAAAACCAGATAATGTTATTTTCAGTATGGATTTAGATTGGGCAGATAATGAAGGCAGGTTTATTGAAGCTGTGTTTGGTAATTTACATATAATCTCTATTTATTTTCCTTCTGGATCAAGCGGTGATGAGAGGCAGGCATTAAAATATAATTTCATGGAAAAGTTTTATGAAAACCATGTGCCTAAAGCAAACAATTCACAAAAGAAATACATAATATGTGGTGATTTTAATATTGTTCATAAAGAAATAGATATAAAAAATTGGCGTGCTAACCAAAAAAATTCAGGGTGCTTGCCAAAAGAAAGAGCATGGCTAGACTCTTGCCAAGCAAATCTTGGTTTTGTTGATGCGTTCCGTGAGATATGTACTGAGCCAGAACAATATACCTGGTGGTCAAATAGAGGTAGGGCATGGCAAAATAACGTAGGTTGGCGTATCGATTACCAAATGCTGTCAGCAAACTTATCTGGAACTGTCGACAGCGCTTTTATATATAAAAACGAGAGGTTCTCAGACCATGCGCCTTGTTTGATAAAATATATAAATGATGTTGGCAGCTATGTTGCTTGATTTTTGTAGGTAAATGTTTATGCACTCTAAGTATGTGAAACTACCATATATATGTTCTTTGTCAATTCATGTTTTGCTAATGCTCTTCATGCTGAATAAAACCCATGAATTAAGCCTAAATGAACCGCTATTAAAAGGAAATATAATACAGGCAAAGCTAGTTTCAAAAGAAACGCTAAATGCAATAATAAAGCCAGAGCCGGTTAAAATTAAGACGGTAAAAGCTAAAAAATTAAAAGTGCCGAAAAAAACTGTCAAACCTCACAAGGATATCCCCAAAAAAGAAATAAAAAACACTGCAAAGAATTATGAAACTAAAAAACCAGTCAAAAATACGCCTAGAATTTCCGAAGATAAAATGATGGTTATGCTAAATGATGCTGTTGAAAATGAAGATAGGCAGTATCAGGAATTTCTGGCTGCAGAAGCTAGGCGCCTTAGCTTGAAAATCAAGCATGCAATTGGTTCTAACTGGCAAATTCCAATAGGAATGAGTGGCGATTTGCATTGTAAGGTTCTAATAAAGCTAGATATAAAAGGAAAAGTGTTGAGCGTTGATATGTTGGCATCTAGTGGTAATGGATCTTTTGATAGGTCAGCTATAAATGCAGTGACAAGGTCCAGTCCCTTACCAATGCCAGTAGATTATTCACTGTCACGTAAATTCCAAGAAATAATACTTACGCTGTCGCCTGAAAATATATGATCTGGTAGCTTTATAATATAAAAATTAAAGATTTTGGTGTTATATTCTTGATTGTTAATGCCTTTTTTGTCGTTGAGATGAGTCTGGCGTCCCATGCCCCGTCATTGCGCTGCTCCTAGTAATCTTGTGCCCCAACCGGTCATTGCGAGGAGCGCAGCGACGTCGCAATCCAGTCATCCCAGTTATTACGCCGCTCCTAGTAAGCTTGTGCCACACCCCCGTCATTGCGAGGAGCGCAGCGACGTCGCAATCCAGTCATCCCAGTTATTGCGCCGCTCCTAGTAATCTTGTGCCACACCCCCGTCATTGCGAGGAGCGCAGCGACGTCGCAATCCATTTTTAATGTGTGTTCACGAATAATATAGTTCACTACATCCTTGATAGTGTTTTTAAAAAGTTATACTGCTTTTGTTAATTAATCGGCGTTATACTGCAGATCTATTCACTTAAAATATATTAGTAATTCTATTGGTCGATAATGCTTCCTTTATGAGAAAAATTTGTTACAATTATATTGATATTTACGTGTGAGGGTTGGGGTTTGAAAAAAAGATATATAGGTTTAGTTTGGATGACGTTATTATCAACTTCTACTTTATCTAGTTTGTCGTTTGCACAAGAGCTAAATAATAATTCCACTAACAGCGGATTGACTAATTCTTCTTCGTGTGAGCGTTGGAGCGAAACTGGTACAAATGATGTTAGTAACAGTCCTTCCAATAAATGTCGCAAACAATTTTTTGAAAAGTATTCAGATATTAGTGAAAAAAATAAGTTTAATTATGGTCAGCAATATTCATTGCCAATTATAAGGTCTCTGCCTGCACAAAGAGTTATTCTATAGGAGTTTGGAATCATTAAGAAATTATTGCTAATAACTGTTTTTTTTATAAATGTAACTTATGCTGCTTTAAATTTGGAGTTGACTCAAGGTATCTATGGTAGCATGCCTGTTATGTTTAGTGTTGGCGGAGACTCATCATATGAGGAGCATGCTGTAGCAGAAAAGTTAAACAAAGCTATAGCGAGAGATCTATCGTTAAGCGGTGAATTTAAAGTAAGTCAAGGTGATCCATTTATACCTAGCATGGATAAAATATCTCAAATTCAAAAAAACGGCATTACTTACGTTGGCTTTTTACGTATTAAGAGTGATGATGGTGGAAGCTACACTGCTACGTTATTATTTTACGATCTAATGATAGATAATAATGTGGATTTTACTAGGCCAAAGGTAGTTACCCGTTATAAGTTTAATGAAGCCGACTCTAAAGATTTTGCTCATGTTTGTGCGGATGATCTTTATAAGTATATAACCGGGGACGATGGCGTTTTTAATACCAAGCTAGCTTATGTAGTGCATAAAAAACGACCTGGCATGGGATCAATATACAGCCTTGAAATTTCAAGTTATGATGGCTCAGATTCAACCTCTATACTGGAAAGTTATGAGCCTATAATGTCACCAAGCTGGTCTAATGATGGTTCTAAACTTGCTTATGTTTCTTTTGAAGGTAAAAAATCTAGTGTTTTTGTTCAAAATATAGCTACAGGACATCGAGAAAAAATATCTGATATTAATGGCGTTAATGGTTCACCAAGTTGGTCTAAAGATGACCTGACTTTGGCTGTGGTTTTGTCTGATGCAGGTTTTACTAAGGTTCACGCTGTTGATTTGGAAACTAAAAATGTGAGTCCACTTACGGATGGTTATTCTATAGATACTGAGCCAGAATGGTCTAGTGATGGTGATTCTTTATATTTTACTTCTAACCGTGGGGGCAAGCCGCAAATTTATAAGTATAATGTCGCTAGTAAGATTGCTGATAGAGTTACTTTTAAAGGTGATTACAATGCAAGCCCTGTATTGTCACCAGACTTGAAATATTTGGTTTTCATGCATAGAGAAGGTGGTTTGTTCTCTCTGGCATCTCAGGATTTACACAAGGGGACTATGAAAATAATATCACGCAATGGCTCTGAGGAGTCTCCTGACATATCTCCTAACGGTAGAATTGTTGTTTATGCAAGTAAGTATGGTTCTCGTGGAGTACTTGGCTTTGTGTCTTTAGATGGAAATATACATTGGCGTTTGCCTGCAGTTAACGGTAGTGTTCAGGAACCTTCTTGGTCACCATTTATGCATAATAAAAGAGAATCTTTTTTATTGGATGAAACTAAAATATAGGAAATGATTATGTTAAGAAAAGTTTTTTTTATGTTGTTTTTTGTCCTGGTGAGTTCATGTAGTAATAATAATGAATTTGTAAATAAGTTAAATAATTCGTTCACAAACTGGAATGATGATCTTTACAATAATGATGTTAAAGTGCATGCGTTAAATGATGTTGTACCTGATACTAGCCATGAAAATAAAGGTTTGTCCTGGAAAAAAGAACAGAGTCAAAAGGTGGTAGAGGTGTATAATTTTGGATTTGATAAATCTTCTGTTGATTTTGAGTATTTGGATAAGATTAAATCACAGACAGCTTATATTAATTCTAAAAATAATTACGTGTTAAGGATAGCAGGCCATGCTGATGAAAGAGGAAGTCGAGAGTATAATGTTTCTCTTGGTTGGAAAAGAGCTGAGGCAGTCGCATCTTATTTTGAGCAGTATGGATTATCAAAACAAAAGATCATGATAGTGAGTTATGGTAAAGAGAAGCCTTTGGTTTATGGGCATAACCCAACAGCCTGGTCAAAAAATAGGCGCGTTGAAATTTTTTATGAGGATGCATAGATATGAAACACAAGTTTAAACATGCTTTTATACTAAGTTTTGTTGTACCGTATATAAGTTTAGCTGATGATTTTAGCTCAGAAAGTGTTGTAAATAATGCAACAGATACAGATGTGGCCGTGATAGATGGTACAGTTCAGCCTGATTCTATTAGCGTTGAGGACCAATTGGGAATTTTAAGCAAGCAATTAACTAATTTCCAGCAGCAAAATTACATAGAAAGGATTGATCAAGTTCAGCAAGATCTTCAAAACCTACGAGGCATTATGGATGTGCAGTCACATGAGATAGAGAGCCTAAAAATGCAACTTGCGGATGCCTACACTAAAAAAAATATTGCTAATACAACGGTTGGGTTAAGTGAAAATGGTGCTAAAGTGGCTTTGGTAGCCTCTACTGAATCTAAAAATAATGCCGAGATAGAAGCTTATCAAACAGCATTTACTTACCTAAAAAGTAGGGACTACGGTAAATCTTTAAGACTTTTTAACGAGTTTCTAACTGATTATCCAGAAGGTAAATATGCTCCAAATGCACATTACTGGTTAGGTGAAATTTACCTACTACAAGGTGAATATTCATTAGCTGAATCAAATTTAAAACATGTAATTGAAAATTCTACGGAGAATAATAAAACACCAGATGCAATTCTAAAGTTAGCTATGGTTTATGTTAATATGAAAAATACAGATAAAGCTCGTGAGCTAGTTATGGTTTTGGAGAAAAAATATCCAAATACCACTGCTGCAAGAATGGCAAAAATACAACTAGGAAGCTTATAAGTTAAGTGAAATTAGAAAAAGTACTTGCTCTTTTTTCTAATTACTATTAATATGTAGGTCGTTGTTAGGATGGGTCGTTAGCTCAGCTGGTAGAGCATCGGGCTTTTAACCCGCTGGTCGTGCGTTCGAATCGCACACGACCCACCATCTACTTCAAATATAACTATGCTAGATATAAATATACTACAAGAAGCCAAGTCATATAGAACTCGTTTTGAAGAGCTAAGGAGGTTTCTTTGACTTTGATTCTAAAAAAACAAAAGTAATAGAGTTAGAGCGACAGCTTGAGCAACCAGATATATGGCAAAATCAAAGCCTGTCAAAACAAATTTTAAAAGAAAAATCAACGTTAGAAAGCCAGCTTGCTGAATTAGAACAAATTCAGAGCGACATAGATTTTGTGATTGAATTGTATCCTTTGGCTGAAGAAGAGGGTGATAAGGATCAGTTAGATATCATTCTTGCTGATTATAAAAAAGTTGTAGCACGCATAGAGGCTCTTGAGCTGAGGCGCATGTTCAACAACCCAAATGATAAAAATAACGCATTTATAGAAATTCAGGCTGGTTCTGGTGGTACTGAAGCCCAGGATTGGGCTGAAATGCTGCAGCGAATGTATATAAAATGGTCAGACAATAAAAAATTTAAAGCTGAAATTGTAGATACATCAGCAGGTGATGTGGCAGGAATTAAATCTTGTACAATTTTTGTTAAGGGTGACTATGCTTATGGTTTGCTTAGGACTGAGACTGGAGTGCATAGACTGGTTAGAAAGTCTCCATTCGATAGTGGTAATCGACGTCACACTTCATTCGCCTCTGTATTTATTACAGCAGAAATTGATGATCATGTAGATATCGATCTTAATCCATCTGATCTTAGGATAGATACTTATAGATCAAGTGGGGCAGGTGGCCAGCACGTTAATACAACAGATTCTGCAATTAGAATTACACATCTTCCAACAGGATTGGTTGTGCAATGCCAATCAGATAGATCTCAGCATAAAAATAAAGCACATGCCATGAAACAAATTAGAGGTAAGCTCTATCAGTTTGAGATGGAGAAACGAAATGAAGATAAGCAAAAGTTAGAGAGTGAAAAATCAGATATAAGTTGGGGCAATCAAATTAGATCATATGTTCTTGATGATTCAAGAATAAAAGACTTGCGTACTGGGGTTGAAAGCTCTAATACCCAAGCAGTTTTAGATGGTGATCTTGATAAGTTTATAGAAGCATGCCTGATGGCGTCTTCAAAAAAAAGCGGGAGCAAATAACATGACAGACCAAGTAAATACAGGAAATGAACAAGAGTTTGACTATCATGATCAGGTTGCAATGCGCAAGTCTAAACTTGATCATCTGAGAAAAGAAGGCAACGCATACCCAAATAATATAAAGCCTAGCGATTTTGCTGGAGATATACTAAAAACTCTAGCTAATAAAAACAAAGAAGAGTTAGCAGGTATGGAAGTAAGTGCCAGCCTTTGTGGTAGAGTGATGAATAGAAGAATTATGGGTAAGGCTAGTTTTGTTCATATGCAGGACTTTACTGGTAAAATACAGATTTATATAAGAGGTAATGATTTAGATGAAGGTGTATATGATGCTTTCAAATCTTGGGATTTAGGTGATATTATTTATGTATCAGGTACATTGTTTAGAACAAAAACTAATGAAATTACTGTTCATGCTAAGCAAATAAAACTAATAACAAAAGCATTAAGGCCTATGCCTGATAAATATCATGGTCTGTGCGAAAAAGAAATTTGTTATCGTCAGCGATACCTAGATCTTATCGCCAACCAAGAAACTCGAGATGTTTTTACCGTTAGGGCAAATGCAGTTGCTGCTATTAGGAATTATTTAACGCAGGCTCGTTTCCTGGAAGTGGAAACGCCAATGATGCACTCAATTGCAGGAGGAGCAGCAGCCCGTCCATTTACAACTCATCATAACGCTTTAGATATTCCTCTTTTCATGAGGATTGCTCCCGAGCTTTTTTTAAAGAGGCTAATTGTGGGTGGGATGGATAGAGTTTTTGAAATAAATAGAAACTTTCGTAATGAAGGGTTGTCAACTAGGCATAACCCTGAATTTACTATGTTAGAATTTTATCAGGCATATGCAGACTATAATGACTTCATGGATTTTACTGAGAGCATGATGCAGCATGTTGTTAAAACAGTTGTTGCTAAAGATGTTCTTCCTTTTAATGGCATGGAAATAGATTTTTCAGCTCCATTTACCAGGATTAGCATGCAAGACTCTATTTTGCATTATAATAGTGATATAAATGAATCAGATATTTGTAGTCTTGAAGCGGCTAAAAGTCTAGCTAAAAAACTTGGAATAGATGTCATTTCATCTATGGGCTTAGGTGCAGTACAACTTGAAATATTTGAAAAAACTGTTGAGAAAAAGCTAGTCAACCCAACTTTTATAACGCACTACCCAACAGATGTTTCTCCGCTTTCACGTCGTAATGATGAAAACTCGGAAATTGTTGATCGTTGTGAGCTTTTTATAGGTGGGCAAGAAGTGGCGAATATTTTCTCTGAGCTCAATGACCCAGAAGATCAGGCTAAAAGATTCAAGGATCAAGTTGCAGCGCGCGCTGCTGGTGACGTTGAAGCCATGGAGTATGACGCTGAGTATGTTGAAGCTCTAGAGTATGGCATGCCGCCTGCTGCTGGAGCAGGAATAGGCATAGATCGCTTCGTGATGATGCTTACAGATTCTGCTGCAATTAGAGATGTGATATTATTTCCTTTATTAAGGCCTCTATCTCAAGATTAATCAGTTTGGTATAAGTATTACTGAGTTGCTGCTTCAGGTTGAGCTACTACTGTTAAATTTTCAATTGATGTGTTTTGCACAAATAGGCTGCTTGATATTGTGTGGTCAGCTAGTACTAGTAAGGCATGCGACTTGTCCTTCTCAACAGAGCCTAGTGCAACAATCATGCCAGCTTGTTCGCCACTTTTTGTGGTTATATTTTCACCTATTGCTACTGAGTTATTATTATTTATTTCGCACTTGTATAGCTTCCTTTTTGAACGACCTCTATGCTCAGTTCGGGCGATTATCTCTTGCCCTAAATAACATCCTTTTTCGAATGAAACTGCTGAGGTCTTATGGTAATTAATCATGTGAGGTGTTAACTTTTCAAGTGTTTCAGGGTGTATATGAACTATTCCAGAGTTTATATTTGCTTGCTCCCAATGATGCATGTCTAACATAAGATCAACATCTTTTTGAGAGTTAATTTTGTCTTGAAATTCTATCATGTTTGCCATCTTACCAAAGAATAAAAATAAGTTGTTATCGCTGTTAATGCACGCTGCTTTTACACCAGGCTCGATGTTATTAACTTGGCTGTCTATTGTGGGCAGGTCTATATTATTTGGAGTATTTATACATGCAACTGCCAAAATTTCATTAGTCTGTTTAACTATTATATTTGAAAAAATAGCATATTGTTTGAATTTTTGCTCTGTATGAGCTAGCAAGTTTTTTGGGGTTAGAAAAAAATATTCTCCCTCTAGCATTATTATATAACCAGATGCAGAGATTCTCCCTTTATCATTACAGTATGCTGCCAGTGATAATCTGTTTTCTGATATTTCGTCTATATTGCATGTTAGCTGGCCTTGTATAAAATTCCGAACTTCTTTTCCAGAAATTTTAAGACAGCCAAAGCTTGTTAGGGGAGATATAATTATTGACATATTCAGAACTCTCAGGCGAAAAAATATATAATAACATATTTTGTTATATTAATCCAGTATATTGTTGTATGTTATAGTTATTTTACGTTTTGCTTTCTTTTTTTTAATGACTTGATGCCAATAATGATGCTGCATATAATAAATATTGGAATTAGTTCTCTTGAAAATATAAAGTTAGTTATGTCGTTGTTATACAGTCCTAAATTAACATAGAATAATGTTGATGGAATAAACCCAAGTGCTGATATTAAAACGAATTTTTTGAAATCAAAATTATATATCCCAGCAGCAATACTTACTAACCAAGCCGGAAATATTGGAAGTAATCTAAGCAAGATTAAGTATCTTATAGGTTTTTTTTTGAATTTCAAGCCCACCCTTATAGTATCTTTATTGCTAATATATTGATGTATAATATGTCTATATTTTTTTGCAATCCAATATAGTATAGATGCACTTAATGTACTCGCAACTAAAGCATAAATAATTCCTGGCTCTCCAAATAATGCTCCGCTAATTATTCTTAATGCGCCACTAAGCGGTAAGCAACAAACATTTATGATTACATATATAAGCATGTAACAAATTACGCCTATTACGTAGTGCTGACTTATTAATTTATGACTTGTTTCGCTAAAAATATTTAAATATTCTATAGCATTTATATTCAGACAGGATAAATGTAGCGCTAAAATAAAGAATATAATTAATAAAAGTTTATTATTCATCTTTATCATTAATTGCGACTATCCGTTTGTATATTTCTTTTATGCTTTGTTCCCTATCAAGGTCATGGTATATATCTACCAAGTCAAGTAGTGCCCGTATATCTGCCGTATTTTCAGTGGCTTTTTCCATATATACTAATGCTTTTAGCTTATCACCTAGGCGCAGGTAAGTCCGAGCTACCGCTGCTTGTAGATTTTTGTTTTGTGGTTTGTGGTCTAGCCACTTTAACAGCTGCTTTAGTGTTTTATGATTATTGTTTGTATTTATGTTTTGATATATTTTTATTAGATCCTTATCAAAGCTATTAAATATATTTTTTTCTAAAATGTGAGATGCATTTTTTTCATCTTTATTTTTTAGAAGTTTCCCAACATATTTTATTATTACTTTTGGAGTCTCTCGAGAATGTTTTGCTAGAGTTTTCCATGTTTTATATGCTTTTTCTGGGTCAGAAGATTCTAGCTTATATATTGCATATTTGTTTTCCAGGTCTTTCATCCTTTTTTTAGATAACGCCCTTTGTCTATAACATTTTTTTAGAGTTTCTGCTAACTCCTCCCACATTTCAAGGTTTTCATAGCAACATGTAAGTAAATATAAAGCTGTAGAGTGATCTCTTTCTTTGGGGGATAAGTTGTATATCTTTTTCACGGCTTCTTTATAATCTCCTGCATTTATATATAGTCTTGCATGAAATAATGTGATTAACATTTTGTCTTTATTATGCGATATATAAGCTTTTTCCATATATGGTTCTGCTTTTTCTACGTTATCTTTGCTAGCAGCATATGCAGCACAAAATAATGTGCTTATATCAGATGATCTCTTTGCTGATTTTGAAAATTGATATTCCGCATTTTCCCAGTTGTTTGCAATACTATTATATATACCGTTTAGCTTGTCTGTTGCACTTTTATGTTTTGAATAAGGTGCTATAATATCCGTGATTAAACTTGATAAGTTAATTATAAAGCTTGATATATTTAGCAAAATATACACCAGCACAATAACCAGAGCGAATGCAAATATTGCAAAAAATAATGTGGTCTCAATGTTGTAACTATTGTATTGAATTAAAATATGTCCTGGATCCTTTGACATATTAATTCCTATCCATACTGATATGCAAAGTAGTATTAAGTATTTCATTAATCTTAACATATTGTCTTAAAACTCCCCACTAACTTCAGGCATTTCCGGTGTTATTTCATTATAATCTTCAATTTCTTGTGTCTCAGCTTTAGGTTGCTCCATTATTTTTTTGTTAATTATGCTCTTAGTTATGGTTAAATCTAACAAGCTATCAATTTTAGGTAAGGCTTGTAATGGATTTGACTTTTTAATGCCATTTAGTTTGTCTATTAAATCTATTGTTTCAGGTGAGTTAATATTTTTCAGTAGACTGATACTTTTATCTATAGCAAAACTAAATATCTCATCATTTTGGTACAGAAGAGCCCACTGTGCTTGATATATCATTGCAAGAATATCCTGTATCAAAATTGCTTTTTGGCTAGGGCTGAGCCAAAGCCTTTTATTTTGATCATTATCATGACTTATAATCATATATTTATTTAAAAAATTAATTAAGTAATCTGATGCTTTGCTTTTTATTTCAGGTTTTTCATCTTGTTTTTTTTGCTGTTCACTTTTATGTACTGTAAATTCTAGCTCAGGTATTTTGTTCGCAATTATTCTTAAGCTACTTAAAGACTCTTCTAAATTGGTGTTTTTAGTTTGATTAAGCAAACTAATTTTATCTTTAATAGCATTTGCTTGTTCTGGGCGAGTTGTTGAGCTGTATGCTTTTTCAAGCCAGTATATCGTTTGAACTTTATTCTTGAAAATATCAGCTTGGTATATTGCCATTTGTATATCAAACATTAGCTTTGTATCTTGTGAATGAGGGGATGCAAGTTTTAACTCATAGTTTGTCTTTTCTAGGGCAGATTCAATGTTTTGTATATTCTTAATATTGTTATCAATCTGTTTTCTTATCCCATTATTATATTTGCCTAAATCTTTTTGTTCATTTAATTGCATTTGTTGTTGATTATATATTTTGTGTTCAAGGCCACTTATCTTTATTAGGCAATATGAAATGGATGTGGCGCATGCAGCTATAGTAATTGCTAAAATTATATGTGAAAAATTTTTTTTACTTTTATCTTTCTTCTTATTATTTTGTTCCATTTTTAACCCCATATTTATACATTAATCAAAATATAGTAATATTATAAACAAAATAACAAAATTTTACTATGTAACTTTTGTTATAGCTTTTTGAATATTAAGTTCTGTATTTACTTTAGTAGTTGTAGCTTTAGTTGTTTTATCAGTGCTTTGTGTTACTGATGGTTTAGGAGATACTTTTATTTTGTTATCTTTTTTTTCGCATGAGAGACTTTTATTCTGGGAAATCAATCTCTCTTTTAAATCATTTCCTAATTTTATTGATAGTTCAATTTTAGAACTGGCCTTGGATAATTTATCAAGTATTAAATTTTGATTTCCCACTAAAATATCTAGCTTAGATATTTTATAGTGCAATACAGCTAGTACAATTATGCAAACAGTAATGAATGCTAAGTGAGTAGAGTTTTCTTTGCGCAATTGATATCTTTCGCCAACTTTATACGTCATTTTTAGTCCTTTAATTTATTATGGTCTATAATTTCCTTGATGCAATTTTCTAAAGAAGCATCTGTTGCGTCTTTAGATACAATAATATTATCATTAAAACCAAGTTTAATTGCAAGTTTTCTTACATCTATGTTTATAGTAATTATCGCTGCTGTTTTTAGCTCTATTTTACCTGATTCTATAATAAGTTGATTAAGAGCTATTAAACTATCTCTGCTTGATATTAAGATATAATCTAGTTTAGTAATGTTTTTTATTTTGGTTATTGAATCATTGTTTATTATTCTTTTGTATGCCTCTATTAAAGTAACCTTGTGTCCTGTTTCTTGGAGGCATGAATGTAATTGTTTTTTTGGATTATACCCTGTGATTATAGTGATATTTTTGTTTTCACGGAGTTCTGTCATTTTTAATATGCCAGAACTATTGAATGTTTTGGGGCAAATTGCGTATATTTTTCTTTCCAATAGGGCTGCTTGGGTTGCTGGACCAATTGCGATAACTGTGTTTTGTTTGATGTTACTCATTGATTTTTTGAAATAAAAGTAAACAGCATTGGCACTTGTGAAAATTATAACATCATCATTTTTAAACTTTGTTTTATTAATTTTTTCTACGTCTCTATCAAGGCCTATAATTTTTAATGAAGGACATTCTATTACTTTTGCCCCAAGTCTTGTTATTTTATTTGTCAGCGGCTTGGCTTGTCTTTCCGGTCTAGTATTTAGTACAAGAATGTCCTGAGTCATAATTTATGCATACCTATCAAATTGATTTTTTATGCTAACATAAATGTTGCTTTTTGGCTATAAGCTCATAAGTTTATGTATGTTTTGTGTTTGTAGGTGCCCAAATCATTCTGCTCTTTATGCTGTATTTTGCTAAAATTGGATCGAGTGCAAATTGCATAAGCATTTTGCATTCTTTTGCGCCTTGGAGCGTTGTTATTTCATTTTTATAAAGATCTAGTAGTGTAGTGGTGGCTATACTTAACCTTGTTTGATTCTGCTTTGGTATAAATCCTGTTGCTGAAGAAAACTCATACCAATTGGCTCGATTTTTATCTTGTTTTATATCTATAAGTGGCAGCCCATAGCCAATTTCATCTAATAATATTTTTTCAAATATTCGCAGAGGAATATTTACATGATCATTATTCACTAGAGCGCTCAAGCTATTTTCATATGCTAAAAATAAATCAGGGTGAGGGTCTGAGCTTGGTATTGCTTTCATTATTAATTCATTAATATAAAAAGCGCATAATAATTTTCTATCTACAAGTTGTGGCGATATTCCTCTGGCTTCTATTGAGCTCACAGATGCCAAATCTGTTTTAATGCTCCAGCTGATATAGCATGGTGTAAAAGGCTGTATTAATGCTTTTTTATTTTTTGCTATGCCTCTGGTAATCGCTTTTATTTTCCCGTGATTTTTTGAAAATATATCTATTATGTAGCTATTTTCTCTATACTGTTTTCTATGTAATATAAAGCATGACTCTAATTTTACTCTTAAGGTCACGTTATTTCTCTATACTTTTGTTTTATCGATAAATTCAGAGTCTTCCCACCATGTTTCTTTGACTTTGACCCATAGCGACAAGTGTACTTTTTTATTGAAAAAGTGTTCCATATTTTTTCTTGAATAGGTGCCTATTATTTTCAGCATAGCACCTTTGTTACCAATTACTATTCGTTTTTGACCTTCTGAGTGTACCCATATTATAGCAGATATGACTTTTATTTTTTCCTTTTCGGTTATTTGTTCTAACTGTACTGTTAGCTCATATGGTAATTCTTGGTGAAGGTTGTTTATTAGCTGTTCACGTATATATTCAGTTATGGCAAAGCTTTCATCACTTAATACTTGTTGGTCATCATAGATAGGTTCTTGCTCGGGAAGGTGTGATACTATTGTCGATAGCAAGTTATTGAATGATTTATCTTTCAACGCACTAATTGCTATGATGTCAGAAAAGTCATGTTTATCTTTTAAGTTATCGATTAAAGGTAGTAGCTCGTCTGTGTTTTTCAAGTAATCCACTTTGTTTATTACCAAAATAGTTGGTCGACCTGCATCTTTTATGTGTTTTAAGGCCCACTCATCGTTTTCATTCCACGAGGTTCCCGATACTAGAAATATTATAGCGTCAGCATCATGTGCCGCTAGTTGAGCAGTTCTGTTTAAGTGCTTATTTAAGTTGGATTTTATTTTTTTCTCTAGCCCGGGCGTATCACTAAATATAATCTGAGCATTATCTGTGTTTTTTATAGCTTTTATTTTGTGTCTTGTAGTTTGAGCTTTATGGGTTGTTATGCTTACTTTTTTTGCCATTATTTTGTTTAGCAGGGTTGATTTTCCTGCATTTGGTTTGCCTATTATGGCAACAAATCCACATTTTTTTTCCATTATATTTTCTCTTTTGTTTGAAGTTTTTCTAGAAACGCTTTTGCGGCATTTTGTTCCGCTTTCTTTCTGGTTTTACCTTTACCGTTAGTTTTAAATTTTAGCCCCTTGACTTTACATGATACTGTGAAAACTTGATCATGTTCCTGCCCTTCAGTTTTTTCAACTTCGTATGCTGGTATTGGCCGTACTAAGGCTTGCATAAATTCTTGCAGTTTTGTTTTTGGATCTTTATCTTGGCTCATTATATCTGCATTTTCTAGCTCATCATTATACCAGCCCATAATAACTTTAGCACAGGTGTTCCAATCACTGTCTAAAAAAATAGCGCCGATTATTGCTTCTAGGGCATCAGCTAAAATTGATCCGCCGGTGTTGCTATTTCTTTTCTGTTCGCTGCTACTTAATGTTATTGAAGATTCTATTTTTAGTTTATGTGCTACCTCTATAAGTTTTTCTTTTTGAATTAGGTGAGATCTCATTCGACTTAAAACACCTTCATTTTTGTCAGAAAATTTTAAAAATATTTCAGCAGTAATTATAGAGCTTAAAATAGCATCACCTAAAAATTCTAGACGTTCATTATGCAATTTGCCTGCACTTTTATGCGTTAAGGCTAAATTTAATAGTTCTTTGTCTTTAAAAAAATAGCCGATACTTTCTTCTATTTTAGATTTTTTCATCACGTTATTTTATTCCCAATTCTATCCCATTTTATTCCGAATGAGTCTGTGTTTATGCTAAGCCAGATGCGCTGAGCTTTGCCAACTAAGTTTTTGTCTGGCACCATTCCCCATACTCTGCTATCACTACTATTATCCCTGTTGTCACCCATCATAAAGTATTGGCCATCAGGAACAATAAGGTCAATTAAATTACTATCGACGGTGTTGGCATATTGTTGGATCTCATGTTTATGTCCAAGTAAGTCTTCTTGTTTTTTTGTTATCATTATAATATTGCCAGAGCTTTCTAATTTATAGTCGTTTTTGATAAAACTTTGTTTCATGGGTTTATCGTTTATATAAAGAGTTTTGTTTTTATATACTATATGATCCCCTGGGACCCCAATGACCCTTTTTATAAATAAAATATCTTTGTTTTGAGGCCACCTAAATAAAGCTATTTCACCTCTTTGTGGCTTGTTCACAGAAAAAATGGTCTCGCCGAGTATGGGCATTCTAATACCATAGCTATATTGACTAACAACGATAAAGTCTCCAGGCTCTATGGTTGGCTCTAAAGATCCAGTAGGCACCACATATGGCTGAATAATAAAGGACCTAATAGTCCAAATTATTAACAAGACACCTGCGTATGATTTTGCTTGCTCTAATATTATTGAGTGTGAGGTTTTATACCTCTCTTTTAAAAATACTTTAGCTGTTATTACTATAATTACTGCTAGCAAGGTAAATACGGTTAGTACTTGCTCTAGGGTGAAAAATATCATAAAAAACCCTATTAAAAATAAAGGGATTGTCTCATAAAGTTGGTTATAAAATTCAGGCCTGGGTATATCATTTTTTATGCGCTCTGCCTGAAGAATGTATCTATCATGCATGGCTATTGGCATACTTATAGCTAAAGCTACGCAAACAAATATTTTGAGAGTCATGATTATTTCCATTTTTATCTCCTACTTATTTTTATCTTCAACTTTTAATACAGCTAAAAAAGCCTCTTGTGGCACATATACTTTGCCAATTTGTTTCATTCTCTTTTTTCCAGCCTTTTGCTTCTCTAGTAGTTTTTTCTTTCTACTTATATCGCCACCATAGCATTTTGCCGTTACATTTTTACGTAAAGCACTTATCGATTCACGCGCAATGACATGGTTTCCTATGGCTGCTTGAATTGCAATTGGTATCATTTGTCTTGGTATTAGCTTTTTCAATCTTTCTGCAACAGTTCTACCTTGAGCATAGGCCCTGTCTTTATGTACAATTGCCGCTAGCGCATCTACTTTGTCGCCATTTATTAAAATATCAAGACGAACTAGCGGAGCTTCTTCAAAGCTGTCTAGGCTATAATCTAGAGAGCCATATCCTCTACTTATGGACTTCATTTTATCGAAGAAATCTAATACTATTTCATTCATTGGAAGTTTGTAGCTTAGACTAAGCTGATTGCCTACGTATTGCATATTTATCTGTATGCCTCTCCGTTCATTGCACAGGCCTATAACAGCCCCAACATATTCTTTTGGAGTTAAAATGTTGGCAATAGCCAAAGGTTCTTTCATTAATGCAATTTGGTTCGGTGGCGGTAGCTTCGTAGGGTTGTCTATAAATAGCTTGTTGCCCTTGGTATCAGTTACCTCATAAATAACAGTTGGGGCTGTTGTTATTAGGTCAATATTATATTCTCGTTCTAATCTTTCTTGCACAATTTCCATATGTAGCATCCCAAGGAAGCCGCATCGGAATCCGAAGCCAAGAGCATCAGATGACTCTGGCTCAAAAAACAAAGCAGAATCATTTAGCTTTAACTTTCCAAGAGCTTCGCGAAAAGCCTGGAAATCTTCAGAGCTAATTGGAAACATCCCTGCATAAACTTGAGGTTTTACTTTCTGAAAGTCAGGTAGGCATACCGTAGTAGGATTATGTGTATGAGTTATTGTGTCGCCAACTGGCGCACCTAAAATGTCTTTTATGTTCGCAACTAAGTAGCCAACTTCTCCACATTCTAAAGATTTTTTTTCTTCTCTCTTAGGCGAGAAAATTCCAATATGTTCTGCCAGATAATCTTGCCCTGTGGACATCATTTTTATTTTATCTGATTTCTTTATTGAACCATTAATTACTCTTATTAATGAGACAACACCTAAGTAGCTATCAAACCATGAGTCTATTATTAATGCTTGCAGCTTATCTTCAGCATTTCCAATTGGAGCTGGTATTTGCTCTACAATCATCTCGAGCAGATCTACTATTCCTTTACCAGATTTTGCGCTTACACATAGGGCATTTTGAGCTTCAATCCCTATTATATCTTCAATTTGGTGCTTTACTGCATCTGGGTCTGATTGCGGTAGATCTATTTTGTTAAGAACAGGTAAAACGTTTAAATCTTGCTCAACCGCCATGTAGCAAACAGCAACTGTTTGTGCTTCAACACCTTGTGCCGCGTCGACTACTAACAGCGCTCCTTCGCATGCAGAGAGGGATCTCGATACTTCATATGAAAAATCAACGTGACCAGGAGTATCAATGAAGTTTAATTGATAGCTGTTGCCATCTTTGGCCTTATAGTTAAGAGTCACGCTCTGAGCTTTTATGGTTATGCCTCTCTCTCTTTCTATCTCCATAGAATCTAGTACTTGCGCTTGCATCTCGCGTTGAGATAGGCCGCCACAAGTTTCTATAAGCCTATCAGACAGTGTTGATTTGCCATGATCAATATGAGCAATTATGGAAAAGTTTCTTATAAATTTTTGCATTTAGAAGCCAGATTAGTTTCAAGTATCATATGATAACTATTTTTTCTTACTTAATAAAGTGTAATTACATAAAATATTTGATATTTTTATGTGTGCCACAAATATTTCTCTTATATTATTTTATACTCTTAAACCCTATTTATGCTTGTGCATATGAGGCCTCATTTAAAAGATGCTGTTATAAGGCGCGTAAAAACACTGTTTTATCCACGAATTTTTATAAGTGACGGGTATCCTTTAGTGATGATTTTAAGAGTTATTATAATTGCGGTGCTAATTGCAAATGAGAGTAGTAAGTATTGTAATGCGGCATTATAGTTAGCTATGGTGTAGTGTTCTCCCATAGATTTTGATCCTAAAGCCATACCAAACATTGGAGTAATTATGCTAATTAAAAACTGGAAGATATAGCCGTATACTGCTGAAATTGTGCCGGTATAACGTGGTTCAAATAAATTAGCTAAATAAGTCGCAACATATGCATTATTTGCACCAAGTAAAGATGAAACTATAAGCATTATTAATGACACTACCCAAAAATTTAAAATAGAAGTTGGCAGATACAGTAGCATTGCAAAAGCAATAAAGCTTCCGCTGTATTGAATTAACATCCATCCTAGGGGGCTAAAGAATTTATGGTATAATTTTCCAAGTATCATGCCAGCAGCGCCATAGGTGATTAATGACCCAGTTACAATTATTGTTGCTTCAGCAGGAGATAAAAGCATGCTCATATACGGTATGGCCCATAATGGTAAAAACACATAGCTAAATACTGTGGGGATGGTTTGTGAAATAATCACTGGTATTACAATTCTATTTTTCATGAGTAGAATTTGCGCTTCGTAGTCTTGAAAAAGTGTCGTTGTAATATCTATCTTATCTGGATTATTAGTTCTTGCGGTAATAAACAAAGCAACCGCTAGTATAATAGATACAGTCAAAATGCATAAATCAGCATCAAATAAGCCATATGTTTTACTTAAGTATATTACCCCACTTATAGTTGCAGATCCTATTGCATTGAAAAATAAGAATATGCCCGCTAAGAAAGGAAGTTTTAGGGGGTCGAAATGGATTTTAAGAACTTCAAGTCCACTAGGGTACCATACAGACACGCCTAGCCCAATAATAAACTCACTAATGCCAAAAGCATAAAAAGTATGGCTCATAGTGAAAATAAAAACCCCAATCACAGCAATAAATCCACAGATGCTTGATATTGTGCCGGCGCCATAACGATCAATTAACGTCCCTCCGATTATACAGCCAACGCCGTTTCCAAAAAACAAACAAGCAGTCAAGGTGGTAAATGCGGGTGCTTTAAAGTGAAAGGTATTGCCAAGTGTATTTTCAACGCCACCAATGTAAATATTAATCATTCCCTGAAAAAAACTAAAAAGCATTAAACTAGCTAGTGCTGTGTATTTCATATAATTGTTCATGCAGTCTCCTTAAACTTATTTCCTTTTTAAAGACTCGAAATATCTTTCGCAAAAAAAGCATAACATATGGTTTGGCTAAAAGTAACGTTTATTGTTTTTTTTAAATTGATTTATATGTAGAATACACAGGTGATTATTATATGGGTTGTTTTGAATGATTGAAAATAATGTTATTACAGATGTATGTGTTATAGGTGCTGGTTTATCTGGACTAGTAGCTGCGCTTGATTTATCTAGTAAATACAAAGTTACAATCATATCTAAATCTACTGCCGGCATGAATGCATCTTCTTATGCGCAAGGTGGGATTGCTGTTTCTTTTTCTGATGATGATGCTAATGTACATGCTAAAGACACCATCTACAGTGGTGATGGTTTGTGTGATGAAGAGATTGTTCGTAAATATGTATACAAAGCAAAAGATGCTGTGGCATGGTTACGTCAGCAGGGAGTTGTTTTTAACTTAGATAAAGACGAAAATCTATTGTTTACAAAAGAGGGTGGTCATAGCTGCTCTCGTATTGTTCATTCATATGATGAGACAGGGAAAAAAATAATGGCTTCTTTGCAAAAGAATGTAAATATAGCTCCTAATATTCAGGTTTATACCAATGTAACTGCAATAGACTTTGTAACTGTAGATAATAAAGTGACCTCGCTTAAAGTGTTAAACAATGAAGACAATTCTATTTATAGTATCGTCGCTAGGCGCTTTGTACTTTGCTCGGGTGGCGCTAGTGGTCTTTATTCAAAAAGCACTAACCCTGATAACTCACTTGGAGATGGGATTTCTATGGCTTGGCGAGCTGGTTGTAGTGTCGCTAATTTAGAGTTTAACCAATTTCACCCAACATGTTTGTATACTAATTCTGGTCGTCCAGTGTTGATCAGTGAAGCTGTACGTGGTGAAGGAGGGATTTTATGTGCGGCGAGTGGTGAAAGATTTATGGATAAGTATCATCCTGATGGTGAGTTGGCAACTCGTGATATAGTTTCACGTGCAATGTTGGTTGAAATGCAAAGGCTTGGGGTTGATCATTTATACTTGGATATATCGCATAAAAATGCAAAATATATAAAAAAACGTTTTCCTGGGTTATACCGTAATTGTATGTCTTACGGCCTAGATATTACTAAAAACAAAATTCCAGTATTGCCTTCATCACATTACAGTTGTGGTGGTGTAGTAGTTGATGAGAATAGCCGCTCTAGCATTGAAAATTTATATGTGGTTGGAGAGTGTGCTTACACTGGGCTGCACGGGGCTAACAGGCTTGCTAGCAATTCACTTATGGAGTGTGTTGTTAGTGCAAAAAATGCAATTAAAGCAATAGAAATAAATATGCCTATAACAGAGCAGTCATCTGAAGGGAGTTGTGCCTATCTTAACGATAAAATTAATCGGTCAGACTGTATCTCATCATGCCTCGAGACAATAAAAAAAATAATGTGGGATCATGTGGGCATTATAAGAACAGTTGATGGTCTTTGTTTCGCCAAAAAGCAACTTTTGGCAATAAATGCAGAAGTGGACGATATTTTTGCAGATTCACAAATAGACGCTGATTTATTAGAGTTAAGGAGTGCGTCTCAGCTTGCGCTTTTAACAGTATGCTCTGCTATTGATCGTAAAGAGAGCAGAGGGGGGCACTATAATTTAGATTTTCAAAAAAAAGAAGCTAAATATGATGGTAGGCCAACTATAATAAAAAAAAGCTTTAAAACAATTTATAACCAAGGTTAAAGCAATATATTACATAAAAATCTCAATTTGTGGAATAGTGCTGAGTCAATACTGTCTTTGGCAATCAATATTTTGTAGGTGTCTTTTGTTTCTAAGTCTTCAAAATTTAAGATTATAAACAACGTGGTTTTGAATATGGGCCTTTTTAACAAAGCTGCTTGACTATTGCCGTTTGATAATGAGAGCCGCCAAAATCCAGGGTGATTATAGTGTATTGATTTTATTGTTTTCCTGTTTGATTTCATAAAGTGTTTTTCTAAGTCATTATATAAACTTAGAGAGCTTAAAATAACAATTAATATTTTAATTTTATAATTTGTTTTTATAGCTACAATCAGTATTAAAAGTAAGCAGTAATTAGTTGTTATAATTAATTTTAATATTTTTGATTGTTTGTTTATGGTTATTGTTATGTTGTTTGCTGTTTTCATTGATAATTATCAGATGTTATAATTTTTTTTAGTGCTTGTAGTTCGCGACTCTGCGTAAATATTTCTAACCCTATGCAATTTATAACTATAACTACCCAAATTAAAATATACCCGCTTTGTTTGCAGGGTGCTTTAATTTCGCTCATATCGAAAAAACCATTTTTGTTTCAATGCATTTTTTTCTATCGTGTAAACATATTTTAGGGTGCAGTGTTATTTTGTTGTGCTCCTTGTCTTTGGTTGAATTTATTTCCCATGCACACACCCCGTTCAGAATGCTTCTTGCTGTTTTGTCATGAGTTTTAATATACAGCCTACATGTTTTGTCCTCTTGCAGGTATAGTTTTTTTTCATGGTATACCCCTCCATTTTTTTTACAAAGCACTGTCATACTATCGTGATCACTATGGTCTTTTTTGTGAACTGTAAATTGCATTTGTTCGTTGTTGCACTTTAGTTCATTTTTCAAAACTTGATGTAGCAGTATAATTCTTTCAGCCAAGAATTCTTTATTTGTAACTTCACTGCTAACTTTTAATTGAGCCATGATTGCTTTTTCACATAATATAAATAGCACAGCGCTAAGAGCTAGAGCTATTGAGTATTCTATCATTAGGTTTCCTTTTTTTGATCGCATTATTTTTCCTAGGGTTATATTTATAATATACTTTAAGTATAAGTGTGTTTTTATACAGGCTTTGTTGATTGCTTCTTTTGTTATTTTTTCTTACAATAAAATGTAGTTATGTTTAGTGGTTTTATTTTTCAGGATGAATATGCGAATCTTAATTTTAGGAAGCTCTAGGGTGGGGACTCACTGGCTTGTGAATT
>Ga0066610_10000644_pt1 | contig 23578 bp, 22 predicted proteins | sample SaaInlV_DNA_165m_FD_60375 | JGI IMG/M metagenome (GOLD analysis project Ga0066610, IMG submission 60375) | Marine microbial communities from expanding oxygen minimum zones in the Saanich Inlet - SI075_LV_DNA_165m | ecosystem: Environmental > Aquatic > Marine > Unclassified | place: British... | reverse complement strand
GACATGCGCAAAGGTTCTTTCCAATCCCAGGGCAAAGAAGATTCAGAAGAGATTGGCGGCATTAAGGTGCTCTCATTTGAGCTTCAAGATATTCCAGCAAAGGATTTGAAATCCCTGGCCGATGAGGCAAAAAAGAAAGCAGGCTCAGGTGTTGTAATCGTCTCCAGTGTGACTGAAGGACGGGTTTCCCTCGTCATCGCCGTAACAGATGACCTGACAAAAAAACTCAGCGCCGTTCCTCTCGTTCAGAAGGCTGCAGAAGTCTTGGGTGGAAAGGGCGGTGGAGGCCGTCCCGATATGGCACAAGCCGGCGGGACGGATCCAAACAAAATCAGGGCCGCCATTACAGACGTGAAGGCCCTGATTAAAAAAGCTTAGTCAATCTCCAGAAAGACGATATATTTAATGACGCGCTTTAACTTCTCGTCATCTATGTCTTTCAAATCATCATCAGCTCGCAAAAGATTGAAAGCGGTGTCGGGATCATCAAAAAGGTCTCGCAGCATACGACCGTTATTTTTAATGATATCAGCCATTGCCACTCCAACTAACCTTACATCGTTCTCCTGAAAAGGAGCCGGCTTCTCTACTGTAACCACTGTCGTCGATGTGGTAGTCGTTGTCGTCGATTCTACGTTTTCACTTAAGGAGCTATCAGGAACAATATTTGTAGAGGGAGCCCTAAAATAATGGGAGCAAAAATAAGAAATAGGGTCCAGGCTATCATCGCACGGGCCGATGTTGTTATCAAAAACACCTGTTTTGTCCACAGAAGAAAAGAATTTCTTCTCTTCTTCCGGAGTCAAATTTTTGTCGCGAGTAGATACTGCCCATTTCGTATTACTATAGGCGCCCTTACCCATTATCTTATCCTTCCACAAGTTAACCGCATCTTCAGAGGCACACAACAAACCGTGCATATAATTAACTTGTCCACGAATAACATTGCCCAACTCGGAATCAATTGTAGAATAACCCTCAATAGTTTGAGGTGCAGCTTTACGTATTTCGCCTTCCACCTTCGTTGCATTGTGGTACAATTTGTTAATCAATAGGTGTCCTGATGCCAATTGAACAAAATCTGGATTTTCCATTAATCCCTTTTCACGTGCAGATGAACCAATCCAACGCGCTACATGAGGTCGCATAGTAGCCATCCGCATTTCAAACGTGTCTGAAACGCTAGAGCCAGCCTCGTTATGATAATCGCCCCAGCCACCGGCGGCAAAACCTGTCTTTCCAAATAATAGGGAAACTATTAAAAATGAAAAAAGAGAAAACCTTTTACTCATAATATCCGTTCCAATATAAAAATTTTAAAAAACCAATATAGTGTTCTGCACATCAACATTAAAAACACCAATATTTTCATGAAATATACATATTTATTGCACAGAAAGTCAATAAAAACAAGATTTGTTTACTTAGAACAAAGCTAAAGAGGTGATAATTCCTCAACTCAAAGGGTTCACTCTTGCAAGAGGAGGAAAATTTGTATATGTTTCCTCAATTGCGCAATTTGCAACAAATGAGCCCCTTCTAATCGTAGAAGGGAAAGGAGCAAAAAGTTTATGTCTACCTCTCTAAGTAAGAAATCAAGCAAACATACCCCCTATATTCCAGCATCTAAAAATTTGCCGGAAGTAACAGTTAAAGCCGTTATTTTGGGCATCTTGCTTGCCATGTTGTTGGCAGGCTCCAACGCCTATCTCGGACTTAAAATTGGGCAAACAGTCTCTGCCTGTATCCCTGCTGCTGTGATTTCTATGGCTATTTTGAGATTCTTTAAGAATTCAAATATTCTTGAAAACAATATGGTTCAGACCATTGCTTCTGCCGGTGAAGTCATTGCCGGAGGACTTATTTATACCCTTCCAGCCCTGGTTATGATGGGATTTTGGCAAGGCTTTCCATATCTGCAAACAACAGCTATCGCTGTTATTGGCGGAACACTTGGGGTTCTTTTCTCGGTGCCTTTACGCCGTGCTTTTATCTTGGATCTCAAGCTCCCCTTTCCAGAAGGCGTGGCAACCGCCGAAGTCTTGAAGGCCGGAGAAGGACATGAAACAGGCGCCAAAGATCTTTTAGTTGGCGGTCTGATGGCTGCTGCTATCAAATTCTGTCAAAGTGCTTTCCAAATTGTAGGTGAATCGGCTGCGAAATGGTTTTCTGTTGGCGGAACTATGTTCGGATTCGGGACTGGCCTTTCCCCTGTTATTCTAGCCGCCGGATATATCGTCGGCATTCGCATCGGCGTGTGCCTGTTTATTGGAGCCGTCGCTATGTGGCTCATTATCTTGCCAATCTATGGCGTGGTAAATGGCCTTCCAGATGCACCTACCTTAGAGGATATTGGAATGACCATTTGGTCCACAAAACTTCGATTTGTTGGTGTGGGCGCCATGGTTGTTGGTGGATTGTGGGCCGTTATATCGCTAGTAAAGCCCATTAAAGATGCCATTATGTCTTCCTTTGATGCCCTCAGCCATGCGGGTGAAGGCGAAGGCCCCAAAGTCCTAAGGACAGAGCATGACATCCCCATGGTATATATTGTGACGGGAACTGTTGCCCTAGCAATCCCTGTCTTTATTCTGTTCAGCTATGTGGTTGATGCCAATGATATGCCCGTAACGACTGGACTGTTTTGGGCAACTGTTGCCTTTGCAACAGTTTTTGCGTTGATTGTTGGGTTTATATGTTCCTCAATTTCTGGCTATATGGCCGGACTTGTAGGCGCAACGTCTAACCCTCTTTCAGGCACAGTTATTGCCGCCATCTTAGCCGTGTCCCTTTTGCTTTTGGTTCTGTTGGGAACACAAGTTGACTTTGTCGTTCATACGGATGATGCCCTAAGTGCTGCGGCCACTGCCATCATTATTGGAGCGATGATTGCTTGCGCAGGCGCTATTAGTATGGACAACCTACAAGACCTTATGACAGGCCATGTGGTTGGTGCCACGCCTTGGAAACAAGAATTAATGCTCGTTATTGGTGTCATCGCCGGCGCCGTTGTTTTAACGCCAATCTTGCAGGTTCTCTACGAAGCGTACGGTATTGGGGCTTCATTCCCCCGTGAAGGGATGGACCCGACTCAAGCACTGGCTGCACCACAAGCAACCTTAATGGCTTCAGTGGCAAAAGGTGTTTTCTTGGGGAATCTTCCTTGGACATACATCATCATCGGTATTGCCCTTGGAGGCCTGAATATATTGGTAAATACAATTCTAAAAGCGCGTAAAAGCTCTTGGCATTTTCCTGTCCTTGCGGTTGCCCTAGGATTGTACCTTCCATTCGTCGTCACTATGACTATTTTTGTTGGAGGTGTCCTGAGACAAATTGTCGATAACGTTATCAAGAAAAAGAGAAAGAAAAAAGCACTGACAGAACTAGAAGCTGAGTCGGCCGAGCGTCGCGGTGTATTGTTTGCCTCCGGATCTATTGCAGGCGAAGCTCTTGTCGGAATTCTGTTGGCTATACCTTTCGCTCTTAAGCAAAGCACCTCTGTCTTTAAACTAGACTTTGGATTCGGGCCCTCGGAAATGATGTGGAGCGGAATTATCATCGTTGGTGGCTTCTGTTACTACTTCTATAGAGTTGGAACGACACCACTGCGGGATTGATCCGTCTTCGCTGCGCTACGACGTGATGAGGCGCTACGACGTGATTTTGAATCTTCTCTGGCATCAGTTTTATGGATCCCGCGCTCATAAGAAATTCTAAGTCGTGCTTATTGCACTCCAAGAATTCCTAATGGCCGGGAAGACGTCGTAGCGTAAGCGAAGAGCCACTCCTGACTACGCTAAGAAGCTTCGGGAGGCAACCTATCTCTAACGATTTCGATTGTTGCCCACCCTAAAAAGGGTGGCCTGCTTTTAGGCATCCCTACGCCACGGTGTAACTTCTGAAGATTATGTGCGTGGAAGGCTTCGGGAGCCACTCCCACGCTCTAACGGTTTCGGGTTTTGCCCACCCTAAAAAAGGGTGGCCTGCTTTTAGCCATCCCTACGCCAAGACATACCTTCCGAAGATATGTGCGTGGAAGGCTTCGGGAGGCAACCTATCTCTAACGATTTCGATTGTTGCCCACCCTAAAAAGGGTGGCCTGCCAACCGAAGCTCGTAAGAGCGTAGGTTGGCGGAGGGGATGGGATTCGAACCCACGAAACGGGTTTCCCCGTTTAACGGTTTAGCAAACCGCCGCCTTCGACCACTCGGCCACCCCTCCGTGACCTATGTGGTCTCTTCTACCCAGCACGACTCTTTCTGTCAATGTGCAACAGACTCTTTCCCAGCAAAACTTATTGAATTTTGTCAAATTACTCTATAGAAGTACTTAACATATTTATGAGAGATATATTGCTATGACACCCCTAGATCTTAACAATCTTGGATTCAAAAAGGCACCCCAGGAGACGCGCGTCGTCGTTGCCATGTCTGGAGGTGTGGACAGCTCAGTTACGGCAGCTCTCATGGTGGAAGCCGGCTTTGATGTGGTGGGTATTACGCTCCAATTATACGATCATGGGATGGCTCTCCAGAAGAAAGGCGCCTGCTGTGCTGGTCAGGATATTTACGATGCGGCTCAAGTTGCAGAAAAGCTGAACTTCCCCCACTATGTTCTGGATTATGAGAGCATCTTTAAACAATCTGTCATTGATGGCTTTGCAGACGGATATCTCCGTGGAGAAACACCGATTCCCTGTATCCAGTGCAACCAGAAAGTGAAGTTCAAAGATCTTCTCAAGGCCTCTAAAGACTTAAACGCCGAAGCCCTCATTACGGGGCACTATGTCCAACGTGTTAAAGGACCGAATGGAGCAGAACTCCACCGGTCAAATGATAAATCCAAAGATCAGAGCTATTTCCTTTTTGCAACTCGGCAAGACGAACTGGACTATCTCCGTTTCCCCTTGGGGCATATGGACAAAGCTGAAACCCGCCGCCATGGCCAGCGCTTTGATTTAAATGTTGCTGATAAACCCGACAGCCAGGACATTTGCTTTGTGCCAAATGGATCCTATGCCCAAGTAGTCCAAAAACTTCGCCCAGGTGCCATAGAGCCAGGGCCGATTGTCCATGTCGATGGAACAATTTTAGGGCAACATAAAGGCATTATCCATTACACCATTGGACAACGCAGAGGCCTTGCCCTGGGCGATCACAATTCCGGAGATCCTCTATATGTCATTCGCCTCGATCCGAAAAAACACCGAGTCATTGTAGGGCCCAAAGAAGCATTGGCTCAAAAAGAGTTTGCAGTTCATGATATTAACTGGTTATCAGAAAAAATGAATGATCCCATTTCCTGCCAGGTGAAAGTACGCTCAACACACAATCCTATTGAAGCTTCCGTTCATGTGGATTTTCAAACCCTCAGCGGAAAAGTGACTCTTACAGAAAACACCTATGGGATCGCCCCCGGCCAGGCCTGTGTCTTCTATGACGGAGATCGCGTCCTAGGAGGCGGCTGGATCACAAGAGAAGAGATTTGCGACTAATTCCTTTGATCTCCCTCTAATATCAGAACCCGCCCCTTGACAGAAAACAGGGAACGTATTACGAAATTGCCTAAAGAAATACTCTATGGCGGAGTAGCTCAGCTGGTTAGAGCAACGGAATCATAATCCGTGTGTCGGGGGTTCGAGTCCCTCCTCCGCTACCAAGTTTTCTCAACGTTTCAGGATTTTTTGAATTGCAGAGTTGCTCAAGAGGGGGCCCAATAGGAGTTCCTGTCGAATCATCTGTGAAGGGGGAAGATAGATGCCCGAAGAAGGGATACGTAAAGCGAAATCAAATTCCGCTTCCCATATCCCTTACATCTACTTTGCTAAACATTCTGAATTTCAATTACAATGCAAAGGTCGCCACAAAGAATCCATACTATTTTTTCTTAAAAGTAATATGTGCATATGCCTCATCGTCTTGCATATCTTCGCCAGTCTCGTAATGCTTATAATGAATTACGTTGGTAATATGATATAAAGCAAATTCCTTTCCATCCTTTTTCCATACACTGTTTCTTTGTACTTTTGGATTGAGTTTGGGCTTACTTAAATATGCTTTGGCATCATCTACTTCACTGCTTTGATGCCCATCTAATACCCACTCATGCCCCTTGTGCATAAATGAGGGAGGGGATTTATCCAAAATCTTTTGAAATTCTGCAACCGTAAACTTTGGAGGATCTTTTCCCTCATTGGCCTCAGCAAAATTGACTCCCCACACGCTCACAAGTAGTAATGCTAATGGTACGATTTTAAGAAATTTCATAGCAACCTCCTGTATAAGAATATTATAAATACTTCCTTAAGTAATATTAACAAATAACTAGAAATTCAACAATTTTTTTATTAATAAGCATCAATAGAACAAAGATATATAGTCTTTATGAATTTGTGTATAATTTGCAGATTTATGTCTTTCCGAATAAAAATTGTGTCTCATGCGTTCTAAAGCTCTAAACAGCAGCTCACAAAAACTCGAACATAAGGGTAACACTCTCATCGTGATGGGATTATAAGGGGGCAATTATTTGCTTAAGTGGCTAATATGCCACATAATTTTGTGCATTTTACGGCAGCATTGTCTGATAATAAACTGTGCAGGGGTTAAATTTTACCTTTTATTTCAACTAATTATTTCTGTTTTGGTAGATTGTCTTTTATTTTCTTTCCGCGCCGCGACTGAAAGACTCTCCCTAAATAAAGTTTTTTTGAAAGAGACCCTTGGGATTTGGGCTTTTCAAGCTCAAAAATGAATGTTACGATCTCATTAGTTTAAAGAAAGTGTGCTAAGCGCTGATAAACATAGGGAGAGGCTAGAAACTTTCTTCCTTTTTGAGGTGGTCTTAGTTATCATTGAATTAAACGGGGGTTTATAAACCTGGTACGCAGGAAGTGAAATAAACATAGAGGGATAGAACTCGATGAAGAAACAAATTTTGACAACAGCAATCAGCGCAGCAGCCGTTTTAGCTGTTCTAGGACAGGATGCATTGGCAGGGCGTGATAATACGAAACGCCATCCTAAGGATGACCACAATTACGCATCAGCAGCTCTTGCAACAACGGCTCCTAAGGATTTGGGAGACCAAATCTCAGCAAGGCCTGATGTTGATCTTGGTGTTGTGCTTGAGCATGCCACTAACAACAAGGAAACTGGAAAAGCCCTTTTGGCAGCTGCCAAAAAGCATCCACACGTTCTTGATGCCATTATGAACAAATCAGAAGGCGATATTGGCTTTAGAGACAATATTCTTCTCCTTCTCATAGAAGATGCGGAGTTGGTTGATATGATTCTTTCTGACTACACAGAGAGCCATCCGAAGACAACAGCTTCGATTGCTTCTTTTGAGTAAGAACACCGAATTGTAAAAAAGAGCTAGGCTTTACGCCTAGCTTTTTTTTTGCCTTGAAGGATTGCACTTCTTTGAATTTGCTATGATGTGAGCCTCGAAAATGACTGGGATCTCACGCTGTTGGGGCCAGCTCACCTTTCAATCCTGGATCCTATATCGCATTCTCTCCAGCCCAAGACATCATTTATTCAAGAACTTCCTAGCTTTTGAAACGATCCTCGCTGAAAGGCGGGAAAACGAATGAATCCAGCCATCCCAGGACTATGCTCTAGGCGAACCGGCGTCTTACGCTGATGAGGCTTAGAGGGACTTGGTAGCGTGGGATCTACCGCATACAAAGTATAAGCCAGGAAATCAGTAATCAAAGATCAGCCTTTTAGCTTGCTTTGCAAAATCTCATTGATGATTTTAGGGTTTCCTTTTCCCTTCATGGCTTTCATTATCTGCCCCACGAAGAATCCGAAAAGTTTTTCTTTTCCTTGTCGGTATTCTGCCACTTTTTCGGCATTCTCTTCCATGACGCGGGCTATTTCCCCCTCAATGGCCTTGGTATCCGTAATCTGGACCAATCCCTTTTCTTCCACAATTTCCGATGCTGTTTTTCCAGTTGCCCACATATCGATAAATACATCTTTAGCAATGCGACCTGAAATAACATCTTCCAGCAAAAGATTGATCATACCAGCCAGATTTTCTGCGGAAACTTTGGATTGTTCAATAGAGAGCCCTTCCTTGTTTAAAGCGGCAAAGAAGTCTCCTACAACCCAGGTAGCTAGAGAACGCGGTCCTTTTTGCTTATCCTTAAGGGCTGCAACCCCCTCTTCGTAAAAACGAGCGGTCGTTGCTTCAGCAACCAAAACACCGGCTTCGTAGGGTGAAAGTACATAGTCTTTTATAAAGCGGGCTTTCTTTGCATCAGGAAGTTCCGGTAACTCCTCTCGAATCTCGTCCACAAAACCTTGAGAAAACACTAACGGCAACAAATCAGGATCCGGGAAATATCGATAGTCGTGAGCCTCTTCTTTGCTCCGCATAGAACGGGTTTCACCCTTCTTGGCATCAAATAGCCTAGTTTCCTGGACCACTTCTTGACCAGACTCTAATAGATCAATCTGACGCTCAATTTCACATTCAACGGCTTGTCCTACAAATCGAATGGAGTTCACATTTTTAATCTCTGCCCGTATCCCAAACTCCGTCCCTGGACGATGAAGAGACACGTTAACGTCTGCACGCATGCTGCCTTCATCCATATTGCCATCACTAGAGCCAATATATCTGAGGATTGTTCTGATTTTACGCATAAAGGCCATGGCCTCTTCAGGACTACGAATATCTGGCCTTGAAACAATCTCCATAAGGGCCACGCCGGCTCGATTCAAATCAATATAGGATTTTTCAGGGTGCTGATCATGAAAGCTCTTTCCCGCATCTTGCTCCAAATGCAGTCTTTCAATGCCTATACGCTGTGTCTTATCATCCTTAAGATCAATATCTAAGTAACCTTCCCCGACAATGGGATCCTTGTATTGGGAAATCTGATATCCTGCCGGCAGATCAGCATAAAAATAATTCTTCCGGTCGAATATGGATTTTAAGTTGATCTTGGCATTCAGCCCTAGGCCCGTCTTTACAGCCTGTTCTACGCAATATCCATTTATTACCGGCAACATTCCAGGAAAGGCAGCATCCACCAGTGACACTTGGTCATTTGGTTCTCCTGCAAATTTAGTACTGGCACCTGAAAACAATTTGGAGGCAGACGAAATCTGGGCATGAACTTCCATCCCAATGACCACTTCCCAGGGTCCTGTCTCACTTTCAATCAAGTATCTAGGTTTTTCCGCTTGTGTTGACATATCCCTACTCCCTTATGCCGCAATCTGAATGTCTTGCAGCTTCGGAAAAGCCGCGGCCTGTTCGATGACCTCTGCCGCCTGCAGCATACGGCCCTCTTCGAACGCTGGTGCAAAAAGCTGCAGCCCTAAGGGCAAACCATCGCTAGATAGCCCCGCCGGAACAGAAATAGCCGGAACACCAGCCAAATTGGCCGTCACAGTATAGACGTCGTTTAAATACATGGTCAGTGGATCTTGCGGCGCTCCCTCGACTGAAAAAGCAGGTGTTGGCGTCGTGGGGGTCAAGATAAGATCCACTTTCTCAAAAGCCTTTCGAAAATCTTGTGCAATAAGAGCGCGCACCTTCTGCCCCTTTATATAATAGGCATCATAGTATCCCGAGGACAGAACGAACGTCCCCAACATAATGCGTCTTTTTACTTCGTCTCCAAATCCCTCACCCCGAGTGTTCTCGTACATTTCATCTAAGCTGGTTCCAGGAGATCTAAACCCATAACGCACGCCATCGTACCGGGCCAAATTTGAGGAAGCCTCTGCAGTCGCCAAAACATAGTATGTGGGCAAAGCGTACTTTGTATGGGGTAAGGATATATCAACAACCTCGGCCCCTGCATCCCGAAGCCACTGTGCGCTCTTTTCCCAATACTGCTTCATACTGCCATCTAAGCCATCAGACTTATACTCTGTTGGAATCCCAACTTTCATTCCTTTTACATTCCCCGTCAGCATTTTTTCATAGGATGGAACAGGAATATCTGCAGAAGTAGATTCTTTGGGGTCATGGCCTGCCATAACTTCCAGCATAAGGGCCGCATCACGAACGGTGCGTGTCATGGGACCGGCTTGGTCAAAAGACGATGCAAACGCCATAATGCCGTACCTGGAACACCTCCCATAGGTGGGCTTTAAACCTACGATGCCACAAAAGGCAGCTGGCTGTCGAACCGATCCACCCGTATCTGTCCCCGTGGCAATCAAAGCAGAACGCGCAGCCACTGCTGCCGAAGATCCGCCCGAAGATCCTCCTGGCACCAATTTTTTCTTCTTATCATCGGCTGAAACCCAAGGATTTATGGTTGGCCCCTCGAAGCTGGTCAACACAGAAGACCCCATGGCAAATTCGTCTAGATTCACCTTTCCAAGATGCACGGTCCCTGCTTCTTTCAGGTTTTTAGAAACTGTCGATTCATAAGGGGGCACAAAATTATTCAGAATTTTCGAGCCAGCCTTCGTTAAGAGACCTTCCGTACAAAAAAGGTCCTTATTGGCCAACGGAATCCCTTCTAGAGGACGGGCTTCGCCCTTTTGGTATCGTTGATCACTTTCTTTGGCATCTTCTAGGGCCCGTTCTGGTGTTTCCGTCACATATATATTGAGTCCACGGGTTTTTTCCATTTGGGCCAAATAAGATTCTGTTAACTCAACGGTGGAAAAGTCCTTGTTTCCAAGCCCTGTTAAAACCTCAGATATCGTCAAGTCAATTAAACGCTGATCCGCCATAAAAAAGTTCCTACCAACTATTATACTTTAAACTTCTACTCAATCACCTTGGGGACCACAAACATGTTGTGGGTGGATTCCGGGGCATTGGAGACGATCTTCTGGACACAGCCTCCATCCGTTACCTTGTCCTCACGCTCTGGCAAACTTTTCACAAAGAATTCCACGGGACTCGACATAGGCTCAACGTCATCCGTATCCAGTTCTTTAAGGGTATCTACCCAATCAAGAATTTGAGACATATCTTTCTGGAGAGATTTTATTTGATCTGCTTCAATTTTCAGTCGCGCGAGATGTGCTATTTTCGATACTGTCTTTTCATCAACGGCCATGAATCATTCTCCATATTTCTCAGGAATGTACCCTACACAAGCTCATGCCAAGAAACAAGAACAGAGCATAAAAAAATCCCCGGAGAAAACTCTCCAGGGATTTCTATAAACTTAAGTCTAAGCTAGCCTAGAACTTGTAAGCTGCTCCAACAAGGAACGTGCTTACGCGAGGCGTGAACTTTCCTTCGTCACTTTTGATTTCTGAGAAGAAAGCATAAGTATAATCGGCACGAACGGAGATTTTATCACTTACCATTGTCTCGATTCCTACACCAGGTACAAAGGCATACTTACCTTTTTCTTTTTTCTCAAATCCTGTTCCATCAGAAGCGCTAAGTCTAAATTTGCTGTAACGAACACCAAGCTTAAGGAAAGCAAGTGTCTTAGGCGCAACTATTACACCACCGCGAACAAACGCAGAATACAGAAGACCTCGGCTTGCCTTGAAGTAAGCACCGCTTGTATTTCCATTTGATGAAGTAGAGGTACCTGAATCAAGTCCGATGTCAAGTTCACCACCAACATAGAACTTGTCGCTGGTCATTTTACCGTATCCACCAAAAATGCTTCCAGCAAGTCCTGATGATCCCAAATCTGCTTTTGCATTCGTGCTCGTAGCCTTAGCTTCACCTTTCATTGAGGTAAGACCAATACCAAGACCAGCATAAAAACCCTCAAAATCCTTTGCGAAGGAGTCTGAAGCAGAAGCTGTTGTAAGAGCCGTTGCAGCTGCTAAAATAGCAAGTGACTTTTTCATAAGATGTATCCTTTCAAAATTTACATCAACACATTGCTCTGAAACTTTCGTCGAAAAAATCAGAACACATAACCATCTTTCATGATTCTCGAATACGATTTACATATAATACTGTCAACGAACAGCACACCTTCTCCCTCCTCATTATCGAGAAGTGTGATAAAAAAGTAACAAAATGATTTTATTCCTCTTCCATTCCCTTTTGTGCTCCAATATGTTAGGCATCATTTGAACAAAATTGGATTGGTAACACCTGTGACAGAATCGCGCCCTCTTCTCACCCGATTTGCCCCGAGCCCAACTGGATACCTCCACGTGGGTAATATTCGGATGGCCCTCATTAACTGGCTTTTCGCCCACCATAATGGGGGAAAGTTCCTGCTACGCATGGATGATACTGATCCTGAGCGCTCAGAGAAAAAATATGCTTCCGCCATTGAAAAAGATCTCAACTGGCTTGGCTTAAATTGGGATGTGTTCGCCCGTCAATCGGATCGTTTCGACCGCTATAACAAAGCTATAGAACATCTCAAGAACACAGGCCGCCTTTACCCATGCTATGAAACGCCCGAAGAACTAACCTTTAAACGAAAGCGCCTATTGGCCCAAGGGAAACCTCCCATATACGACCGTGCTGCCCTTAAGTTATCTGATCAAGAGAAACAAGATTTTGAGAACCAAGGACGCACAGCCCATTGGCGACTTTTGCTGGAAGCAAAAACCATTCATTGGGAAGACCTTGTGTGTGGTTCCATGACTTTTGAGGGAAAAAACCTCACAGACCCTGTTCTTGTTAAAACTGATGGCCAACCCATTTATACGCTAGCAACTATTGTGGATGATATGGAGCTAGGCGTTACCCATATTATTCGAGGAGAAGACCATCTCACCAATACGGCCATTCAGCTCCAGCTCATAGAGGCTCTCGGAGGCAATCCTGACGCATTTACCTTTGCGCACCTCCCTCTTCTTACTAGAATGAATGGTAATCCTATTAGTAAACGTGATCAAACCTCCAAACACGGTCAAAGCCTGAATATCTGTGACCTCCGAGAAGAAGGCATTGCAGCTATGCCTCTCAACAGCCTTTTAGCCAAATTGGGAACGTCAGATCCTATAGAACTATATCAAGACATGACAAAGCTAATTGATACTTTTGATATTCATAAGTTTGCCCGGTCTACACAAAAATTTGACGAAGAAACCCTCTTTTCCCTCAATGCTAAACTTCTCCATCACATGCCTTTTGAAAAGGCCGCAAGCCTCATTAATGAGCCGTCTCTCACACAAGAATTCTGGGAGGTCATTCGGGGAAATCTAGACAATCTGGAAGAAATTAAGATATGGCAAAAAGTCTGCTTTGATAATATGACGCCTGTCGTAAATCCTGAGGATGCAGATTACATTAAACAAGCCTTCAACCAGCTCCCCAAAGCCCCCTGGGACGAAAATACGTGGAAAACTTGGACGCAAGAGCTTAAAAAAGAAACCGGTCGAAAAGGGCGTGCCCTCTTCCTCCCCCTTCGACAGGCTATTACTGGGCATGATCATGGCCCCGAAATGAAAGATCTATTGCCAATAATTGGATATGAACGTACTAAAGAACGCCTCCAAATAGGAATCGATGCATAGGAACCCATGACTGACTCCACGATCACACCAAAATTTTATAACACCCTAACTTTGCGGGAAGAACCCTTCATCCCCCTGGATCCAGAGAATGTTAGGATGTACGTATGCGGCCCCACGGTCTATGACTATGCCCATATTGGAAACGCTAGACCCGCCGTGATCTTTGATACCCTCTATCGGTTTTTTAAAATTCTTTACCCAAAGGTTACCTACGTCCGAAATATCACCGATGTAGATGATAAAATTATCAAAGCTTCTGAGGAGACGAAAGAATCCATCGAGGATATTACAAAACGCACCACACAAGCCTATCATGATGACATGGCAGCCCTGAATACGTTACTACCGGACATCCAGCCAAAAGCCACTGAACATATCCTGGAAATGATCCAAATGATCAAAATCCTTGTGGATAAAGGTCACGCTTACGAAGCTGAAGGGCACGTTCTTTTCAGTGTCTCTTCGGACCCATCCTATGGCTGTCTCTCCCACAGGAACCGCAAAGAAATGATTGCAGGCGCCCGTGTTGAGGTCGCCTCCTATAAGAAAAACCCTGCCGATTTCGTTTTGTGGAAGCCCTCAAGCGATGATGTGCCCGGATGGGGAAGCCCCTGGGGTCGAGGTCGCCCCGGCTGGCACATTGAATGCTCAGCTATGAGCCAAAAATACCTCGGCAACACTTTCGATATTCACGGCGGCGGACAGGATCTTATTTTCCCCCATCACGAGAATGAGCTGGCTCAAAGCACCTGCGCCCACAGTGGAGCTCCTTTTGCTCGCTATTGGCTACACAACGGATACCTAACCATCCGTGGAGAAAAAATGTCCAAATCTCTTGGCAATTTCCGCACGGTTCACGAACTTTTGGAACATGTACCAGGAGAAGTCATCCGCTATGCCCTCCTTTCCGCCCATTATCGGCAACCTCTGGACTGGTCCGAAGACAGTATCTTGCAAGCAAAAGCGAGTTTAGACCGACTCTATACGGTATTACGTCAATTCGACCATCAAAAGCCCGATCCCAGTAGCGAACCCTCACAAAAACTGCAAAAAGCCCTAGCTGATGATTTGGGTACGCCTCAAGCGCTGGCCCACCTCCACGCGTTGGCCACAAACTTCAATAAGTCCAAGAACGAAAAAGAAAAAGCTGAAATTCACCAAATGCTCCTAAGGGACGGACAACTTCTCGGCCTTCTGGAGAAAAAACCAGAACAGTGGTTTAAGGATCTCCCCCAAAGCCACAATGGTCTCCATGAAGAAGAAATTGAAAAATTGATTACGGCTCGTGAAACCGCCAGAGGCCAAAAGGACTTTGCAGAAGCTGACCGGATTCGCAAAGAACTGGAAAGCAATGGGATCTCCCTAGAGGACACGCCATCTGGAACCCTCTGGCGACACACAGGATAAAATAATGCCCAAGGGAACTAAGCAGCCTCCTGTCGTAATATTGGTGGACCCAGCCCATGATGGGAATATTGGATCCACGGCCCGAGCCATGTGCAATTTTGGCCTAAAAGATCTTCGGTTAGTCCGACCAAAAGAAAACTGGCTCACCCTTTTCACTCGACAAATGGCTTCTGGTGCCAACGAAATTCTGCACAATGTGAAGATTTTCGAATCAACCCAGGACGCAGTATCAGATATAAACCGCCTATATGCTTCTACGGCAAGGCCTCGTGATATGATCAAGCCTGTTGTTACCCCGAATCAAGCCGCCATAGAAATGTGTCAGGCTTCAGATGACGGTGAGAAAGTTGGGATCCTCTTTGGGACAGAAGTTTCCGGACTGGTGAACGAGGATGTGGTGCTCGCCGATAGTATCATCCAGATTAACCTGAGCCCTGACTTTCCCTCCCTCAACCTAGCCCAAGCTGTTCTCTTGATCTCCTATGAATGGTTTCAAAAGGCCACAACCACCCTCCGACCAGACCGTTTCCTTCGTCGAGGAAAAACGCCTCCTGCCACCCAAGAAGATTTGATGGGCTTTTACGGTCACTTAGAAGGTGAACTAGACAAGTCTTATTTCTGGCGCACACCTGAGAAACGCCCCGACATGATTCGAAGCATCCGGAATATTTTTGGCCGCAGTCAATTAACCCATCAGGAAATCCAAACCCTCCGAGGCATAATTACAGCCCTCGTCCATCATCGGTGGCGTGAAAAAAATTAGTTTGACAAAAGAACAGAATCCAGTATACGTATTTGGATCGCGTGATAAGTATAGTATTTGTTTTACCAGATAGGTTTGTTGAATGTCAAAACGCCTCGAGTCAAAGTACAAAATTAACCGCCGCCTAGGCGTAAATCTTTGGGGTCGCCCCAAGAGTCCTTTGAATAAAAGAGATTATGGACCCGGACAGCATGGCCCTACCCGTCGTAGAAAGATTTCCGACTATGGGCTTCAGTTGAACGCAAAGCAAAAACTTCGTGGCCACTATGGCAACATTACAGAGCGTCAGTTCCGCAAAATTTATGCCGAAGCCGTTCGTCGCAGAGGTGACACGGGAGAAAACTTGGTAGGCCTCCTAGAGCATCGCTTGGATGCCGTTGTCTATCGTTTAAAGTTTGTCCCCACGGTATTTTCAGCCCGTCAATTCGTCAACCACGGCCACGTCCTTGTGAACGGAAAAAAGGTCAATATTCCTTCCTACCGCTTGCAAGTTGGAGATGTTGTCGAGGTTAAGGAAAAGTCAAAGACCCTGGATATAGTCATGGTCGCATCTCAATCTCCCGAGAGAGAAATTCCAGACTACCTAGAGCTGGACACTAAAAAATTCAAAGGAACGCTTTTAAGAACACCAAAGCTAGAGGATGTTCCTTACCCATGTCAGATGGAACCGAACCTGGTTATTGAGTACTACTCTCGATAGTTACACAGAGTTTCAATAGAAAAGCCCCCTCCTTCCGGGGGCTTTTTTTATGGATGCTTTTTCGGAAGAGGTGGAACAGGCGGTACATGAAGAGGACAGCTGCAGTTAAGAGAACAGCCTTTTAGTTGGCACTTCTTTTTGTTCAAACAACATTCAGGACAGTCTGTACACTCGCAAGGACACGCCATATCAGAGAACTCTAAGGGAGACTCTTCTGTGAACTCTTCTCCCTCTTCCATGGGTAATTCTAAAGTTTCAGAGCTTCTTTGCTCACTCGCCTCATTCTTACCAGGTTGAATTATTTTGGGAACAAAGGCCTGTTTGTCAACATGGAGCTTACGCATACGGTTCGGCTTCAAGCCTGCCTGAACCCGTTGGCTTTCCCTTTGTTCTTCGGCCTTTCTAATTTTACCTTGATGCTTTGGCCCCTCCGCCTTCTGCTCCGAAGTTGCCTTATCGGGAACTTCATCCTCAACGGTCGACCGAAGCGCCGAAGCCTCAAAGCACGAGAAACATGCCCCTAGAATAAACAAAATTGGAAGTAGCCTTGGCCTCATGAATTTCCTCTCTTCCCATAGTTTTTACCGCAAAAGGGAGAGAAGGTGAAGGTTATTTAGCTGAAAAGAAATTATTCCTTCTTAATCACATAATTCCTACTAAGCATCAGGACATATTTTCTTTACTTCTTTAGGTTTCAGATCTAATAATTTTGAGCATTCAGCTGTATGCTTACAAAAATATTTTGTAAAACAACATTTTGTCATTTCAACAGGGTGCTTGCCAGTAACAACTTTGCATTTGTCACCAATCTTCTTTTGCAACTCTTTAAAAACGCAAACTATCTGATGACCATCCTTTGTCGGGGCCCAAACTCCACAGTCACCGCCAACAAGCTTCTGTGCCTCCGAAGCACCTTTGCCATTACTATTCGCGTTAAAACCCAAAAACAAAGCACCAATTACGGCTAAATACAAAAATTTTTTCATGTTTTTTTCAAAACCCCTCTTACAACGTTGAGTAACGCTTTTTTTGGAACCTTAGTCTCTTGCCCTCTTAATATCAATGCCTTTCTCTTGGTAAAGTTCTTCCAGCTCCCCTGATTCGTACATTTCTCGGATAATGTCACAACCGCCAATAAACTCTCCCTTTACATACAGCTGAGGGATCGTGGGCCAATCACTAAAGGTTTTGATGCCTTCCCGCACGTCGGGATCTTCCATGACATTAACGCTTTTATAGGGAGCCTTGAGATGCTCTAAGATCTGAGCCACCACCGATGAAAATCCGCACATGGGCAATTTGGGCGTTCCCTTCATATACAAAACGATATCGTTGTCTTTAATATCTTTTTGAATAACGGCATGGATAGGTTCGGTCATAGAAGGCTCCTTTATGGCTCAATATTGGTATTTTCTAGGGACTTCATACGCTTCCAATTGCTGTGGGTCAAGGAATAGATGTCCTTTGCCCTACTCAATCAGTGCAGCAAGCTTCACTCCATGCACCAGGACTCAGTGAGCCTTTGCCCAGGTGACACCCTCTTTTATGCCCACTTCTAGAGGAACGCTGAGAGAGCCGGCACTCATCATAATCTTTCGGATAGACTCCGACAAAATCTTAGCCTCTTGGAGAGGGGCTTCAAACAACAGTTCATCATGGACTTGAAGCAATAGCTTTGCCGCTAGCTTGTTCTTTGCCAGTGCCCCTGGCACCTGAATCATGGCCCGTTTGATAATATCGGCAGCCGTCCCCTGGAGAGGGGCATTTACTGCTTGGCGCTCGGCAAAATTTCGCCGCTGAAAATTCCCCTCACCTATGGCAGGAATATGAATCCGCCGCCCAAACAGGGTCTCAACATACCCATGCTTACGAGCAAACTCTTTGGTCTTTTCAACATAATCTTGGATACCAGGATATTGCTCGAAATAGGACTTAATATATTTTCCCGCATCCTCCCTTGGAATACCCAACTGACGGGCAAGACCAAATGCACTGATGCCATAGATGATTCCAAAGTTTATGGCCTTGGCCCGATAGCGCAGATCTGCCTCGACTTTGTCCACGGGCACACCGAACATCTGTGATGCCGTAATGGCGTGAATATCACGCCCTTCCCGAAAAGCCTCTTTCAAAACCGGAATATCCGCCATATGGGCCAGCAACCGTAGCTCAATCTGAGAGTAGTCCAAGGATACAAAGGTATGGCCTTCCTTTGCCACAAAGGCCTCCCGTATTTTCATGCCCGTTTCCGTTCGGATGGGAATATTCTGCAAATTGGGATCGGTAGACGACAAGCGGCCCGTTGAGGCAATGGTCATGCCATAAGACGTGTGAACCCGCCCTGTCTTTGGATTCATTTCCTCTAAAAGCGCATCGGAATAGGTGCTTTTCAATTTAGCTAAATGGCGCCACTTTAGAACCTTGTCGGGCAAATCGTGGCCCATAACTGCCAGCTCTTCCAGCACGTCGGCACTGGTGCTAAAGCCTGTCTTACCCTTTTTAGTGGGCGTCATCCCCATTTCATCAAATAAGACTTCCCCCAACTGACGCGGCGACGCAATATTAAAGGGATGGCCAGCAAGCTCATGAATCTCAGCCTCCAGGACTACCAATTTTTCAGAAAATTCCCGACTTAACGCCCGCAGTCTCTCTGGATCGACCAGAATCCCCTCATTTTCCATTTCGACTAAAACAGGTACTAACGGCCGTTCCAACGTCTCATAAACGGAAACCATGCGCTCCTTTAAAAGCCGTGGCTTTAGGGCGCCATAGAGCGCCATGGTTACATCTGCATCTTCAGCCGCATATTGGCAGGCCTTGTCCAGAGGCACATAATCAAAGGTAATTTCCTTTTGACCCGTGCCCACCACATCCTTATATTTTACAGTCGAACGGCCCAAATGGCGCTCGGCCAAGGCATCCATATTGTGATTATTTTTGCCGCAATCTAATACGTAGGAAATGAGCATGGTGTCGTCTATGGGCCCGAGGTCGATGCCATATTTTTTCAGAACCAACATATCGTACTTTAGGTTCTGGCCGATTTTCAGAACACTAGGATCCTCCAGCAAGGGCTTTAGGAGTTTCAGGGCCTCATCCCGTGGAATTTGGCGCACTGATTCCATGGGGACCGCTCCCTGATGGGCCACGGGAACATAGCAGGCCTCCCCTTCGGCAACTGACAGGGAAAACCCCACAAGATCAGCCTCCATGGCATTCAGCGAAGTTGTTTCCGTATCGAAGCCCACATAGCCCAACTTGCGCGCCCGTCCAATCCAGCCTTCTAAAACGGATAGCTCCTGCACCAATTGGTATGTCTTTGCCGGAGACTCGTCCCCAGGCTTGGACTTTTGATTCCGTTCCAGGCGGATTACAATGTTGTTAAAGCCTTGCTCTCTCAAATAAGAAAACAGTACATGTTCATCCATTTGGGGAATGAGAAAGTCCTCAAAAGTCTCCTCAATGGGAACATCTTCTTTCAGCTGCACCAATCTTTTAGAAATCCGCGCGTCCTCTGCGTGATCTATAAGCTTTTGCCGACGAGCCGGTTGTTTAATTTCGCCGGCCCTCTCTAAAAGGGTTTCCACATCTCCATAGATTTTGATAAGTTCTGCGGCCGTCTTAACGCCGATGCCCGGCACTCCTGGGACATTATCACTACTATCGCCCGCCAGTGCCTGAACCTCCACCACTTTTTCAGGAGGCACCCCAAACTTTTCAATGACTTCAGGCACCCCAATGGAACGGTTCTTAAGAGGGTCTCTCATTTCAATGTTGCCCCCCACCAATTGCATCAAATCCTTGTCAGAGGAAATAATGGTCACTTTTGCCCCTTGAGCCTCCGCCATACGAGCATAAGTTGCAATAAGATCATCGGCTTCAAACCCTTTCATCTCAACCATGGGAAGCTGTAGAGCCTTACAGGCCTCTCGAATAAGGGGAAATTGGACGATAAGATCCTCTGGAGTCTCGGACCTGTTGGCCTTATAATCCTTGTAAATATCCATGCGAAAGGTTTCACGGCCCGCATCAAACACCACAGCCAAATGATCAGAAGAGACCTCGTCTCGTAACTTCAACATCATGTTCACAAATCCATAAACAGCCCCCACGGGCGTTCCGTCCGTTCGGGTAAGGGGCGGCAAGCCATAGTAGGCCCGAAAGATATAGCCAGAGCCATCTACGAGATATATGTGTTTTAAATCTTTGGTTTCCATTGCTAATTCCATAATGACCCTTTCCTATCACATTTTTATCACCTTTTTGATACAAAAAAAGTTACAATGAAAATGTATGAAGAAAAAAAAGCTTGGGGCTTTGGAGAGATTGTTTTTTTTCCGTTATTCACGGCAAAAAGCATCCCCAAAGATAAAAAATGGAGGCTGAAATGGGGCGTACAAATAGGTTTTACACACTCGTTCTTGGGAGTCTACTCCTGGCATTCTTGATAGTACCTGCTGCTAACTCAAAGAGTATAGATGTAAAACTCCGTGCTGAACATATGGAGGAGACAGAAATGGCATCCTCCAAGAAGAGTGCGGATACTGGAATACAGCGCTCTACAGAATCCATTTTAGACGATGTCAGACGAGCTAAAGCAAATAGTGGCCTCGTTTCGCAGCTCCCCTGATAACGTCTAAAAATAAAAAATCTTATCTAAAATTCAAACGATTACCGTTTCTGGCCCAAAACCCGCCTTGACAAGGTGCGATTAAAGGGAGAAATTAGCGCGTATCATAGAGAGGGTATTCGTTATGAATAATTCATCACCACAAACGAACTTATCAATCATCGGTGCACCAACTGATATTGGGGCGAGCCTTAGAGGATCTTGCATGGGCCCAGAAGCGTTGAGAGTCGCCCATATTGAAAAAAGATTGACTGAGATGGGCTATCGAGTCAAAGATCGACGTAACCTGAGTGGCCCCCTAAATCCGGAAGAAGAACCCCAAGGAGGCTTTCGCCACCTTAAAGAAACTCTCGCGTGGGCCAAGATGACAAGAGACGCCGTTACTGGAATCCTCAAGGATGGAGACCTCCCCATCATATTGGGCGGGGACCATTCCGTCTCCATGGGATCAATCTCTGCCGTTGCTCATCATTGTAAGCAGCAAAAAAAGCCGCTCATGGTTTTTTGGCTAGATGCCCATACGGACTTCAACACAAAGCATACAACGCCTACATATAATACCCACGGTATGGCCGTCTCCATGTTGTGTGGCGTCAATAATGAAGAGCTGCTTTCCATTGGCTATGAGACACCCGTATTACAGACAGATCAGGTGGTTTTCATTGGCATTCGATCAGTCGACCCTCTTGAGTTAAAGTTGGTGCGTGAAAATGGCATGGCCGTCTTTGACATGCAGACGATCGATAAACACGGCATGGATTATGTGATGGATGGCGCCCTCGAAAAAGCGAAAAAGTTGAAGGCTCACATCCATGTTAGCTTTGATCTAGATTTTTTGGATCCTTACGTTGCCCCTGGTGTGGGAACATGTGTTCATGGGGGCGTTACCTTCCGAGAGGCCAGACTCTGCATGGAAAGAATTTATGAATCGGGCCTTTTTGGATCGTTGGACATTACAGAACTCAATCCGGCCCTAGATCATAAAAATAAAACAGCAAAAATCGCTGCCACTCTTGTTGAGAGCCTATTTGGACGTAAGTACCCGGATCAATACTAGTATTGATCCCTAAACTAATGCTAATATGCCGGTGATAAAGCCCTCGTGGGACGATGAGGGCCGCTAAAAAATATAAGGCATGGCAGGCAGACGTATGACCAAAAGAGACACAACCAGATCCGCTCAAATTATAGAAAAAGCAGATAAATTTATCTCCCCCTGCTATTCGCCCCTCCCGGTGATTATAGAACGGGGCGAAGGCGTTTGGGCCTATGATATTGACGGAAACAAATACTTAGATTGCCTCAGTGCTTATTCCGCCGTGAATCAGGGCCACTGTCACCCTAAAATCCTCAAGGCAATGTACGAGAGCAAGCAAAACGGCTTACACTGCCTTCACGGGCCTTTTATAACGAAGTGAGAGCCGATTTCATAGAAAAACTATGCAAATTTTGCCATATGGAGATGGCTTTGCCCATGAATTCGGGATCAGAGGCCGTCGAAACGGCCATCAAGGTCATGCGCAAATGGGGCTATATGATCAAAAAGGTTCCTAAAGATAAGGCTGAAATTATTGTTTGCCGTAATAATTTCCATGGTCGCACCACGACCGTTATTAGTTTTTCAACCGATCTCCAGTATAGAAAGGATTTTGACCCCCTTACCCCTGGCTTTAAAGTTATCGACTTTGGGGATGCGAAGCAATTGGAAGAAGCCATAACTGAAAACACCGTGGCCTTTTTGGTTGAGCCTATTCAAGGGGAAGGCGGCATCATTGTGCCTCCTGATGGCTATTTAAGCCAAGTTCGCAAGATCTGTACTGAGCACAACGTCTTGATGGCCTGCGATGAGATTCAAACAGGATTAGGGCGCACGGGAACTCTTTTTGCTTATGAACATGACTCCGATGCCAAGCCCGATGTTTTAATCCTAGGAAAGGCCCTTAGTGGCGGTTTTTACCCCGTTTCAGCTGTTGTCGCCTCCGAAGAAATTTTAGGCGTCTTCCAGCCCGGTGATCACGGCAGCACCTTTGGGGGCAACCCACTTGCCTCTGCCATCGCCAGTGCAGCCTTAGATGTCACCATTGAAGAAGACTTGACCAAAAACTCTCGAGAGCTGGGGGCCTATCTCCACACAGAACTCCGCAAAATCTCCTCCCGTCATATAAAGGAAATCCGCGGCCGTGGCCTTTTTGTCGGCATTGAGATTAAAGAGTCCTCTGGTCTCGCGCGCCCCTTTTGCGAAAAGCTGATGACCATGGGCCTGCTCAGCAAAGAAACCCATGAACAAATCATCCGACTCGCCCCGCCCCTGATCATCACGAAGGAAGAGGTGGATATCATTATCAAAACCGTCCGAAAGCTTTTTGAAGAAGCGGAGTGAGGGGTATCGCAGCAACAGCTAAAAACCGTCATTCCGGAGCCTAGGAACTCTGGACGAACCGGCGTCTTAAGCCGGTGAGACATAGAGTGAGTTGGCATCGCGGAATCCATACAATCAGATGACAGAGAACAGTAAAGTGCCTTGCAGCAACCATTAAATCTGACCTCAGAGCTCTGTCCTCTGATTCCTGTACTATGGATCCCGCGCTCATAAGAAATTCTATGGCGCACCTTCGGCTTGCCAAGAATTCCTAATGGCCGGG
>Ga0066610_10000632_pt1 | contig 23844 bp, 19 predicted proteins | sample SaaInlV_DNA_165m_FD_60375 | JGI IMG/M metagenome (GOLD analysis project Ga0066610, IMG submission 60375) | Marine microbial communities from expanding oxygen minimum zones in the Saanich Inlet - SI075_LV_DNA_165m | ecosystem: Environmental > Aquatic > Marine > Unclassified | place: British... | reverse complement strand
ACAACATATCCAAATATCTTTTTGGAACTCAAAAAAGTCCTGATATCGTTAAATCATATTTCCTAAAATCAGAGGTCTCTTACGCTGCTTAATGTAAACTGTTTGCTGGCCGGAGTAATACAATGGAGCTATATTCTTCTCTTCATTGTAAACAGGCGATATAACCGTTATGGAAGCTGTCATAGAAATGACCTAGAATATGAGATGCAAAAGGTTCCCTTTTGGAAAAATCGAAACCCTATATAAAAGACTGAACCCACTCTGAAATTGTATTCTTTGGCAAATTGCCTATCTTTGTAGATACTGCTTTCCCATCTTTAAAAATCATGAGAGTTGGGATACTCGATATTCCCAATTTAGAAGGTGTATTTGGATTTTCATCAATATTAAGTTTCAAAATCTTAACAGTGCCCTTGAGCTCAGTAGCAAGAGTTTCCAATATAGGCGCTATCATACGACACGGACCACACCACTCTGCCCAAAAGTCCACTAACGTGGTGCCAGAAGCATTTACAACTTCCTGCTCAAAAGTTGCATCCGTAACCTGTGCTAAAGCCATTTTCATCTCCTTACTAATATCAATATTTTCTATCTAAGCACTAATTTGCTAACACACTTTTTACTAAAATGAAACCAATGGAGAAGGATGTTTTCTATCCATAGTTACTCTTTTTTCTTCTTTCCCTTGGACACACCAACCAACGCAGGCCTTAAAAGCCTGTCATGGATTAAATAGCCAGATTGCATAAGCTCTGCTACGTGTCCTTCCTCAAACTCGTCATGCTCAAGTTCAAACATGGCCTGATGATGCTCATGACTAAACTTCTCACCCAATGGCTCAATTTTCTTAATGCCATGCCGCGCAAAGGTTGCTAGCAATTCTTTCTCTGTCATTTCAACACCTTCCAGGAATGTCTTGAATGACTCATTTTCCTCAACGCCTTCTTTGGACACACTCTCTAAGGCACGGCCCAAATTATCTGCTACATTTGTGAGTTCTCGTGCAAGCCCTGTAATCGCGTACTTGGCAGCCTCCTCCCTCTCACGCTCTACTCGCTTTCGAACATTTTCTGTTTCAGCCATTGCACGCAACAACTGATCTTTTAAGTTAGCGACTTGAGCTTCTAACTCTTCAAGCTTATCGCTTTTCTGATCTGCCTTCTTACGAGTTGTTTCCTTATTTGCCTCGCTTTTATGTGACTTTCCCATCAAGATACTCCTTTTGCAATCAACTGACTAATAACTTTTGCGGTATAATCCACCATGGGAATAATTTTCCCATAGTTAATGCGTTTAGGCCCAATCACGCCAACAGCTCCTACAACTTGATTCTGATTATTTCCATATGGCGCAACAATCATGGAGCAACCTGACATATCAAACAATGTGTTCTCTGACCCTATAAAAATTTGGACTCCCTCGGCATCCATTGAAGAATCTAGGATACTGATTAAGGACTCCTTCGTCTCTAAAATATCAAAGAGCCCCTTCAAGCGCTCTAAATCTCCCTCAAAATGAATGTCTTGAAGCAGATTCCCTTTTCCACGAACAATCAAAGTCTCTCCGGCTCCTGAACCAGACCAGCTGGCTATACCTGCCTCGACCAGACCTCGCGTTACCTCATCCAACTCAGCACGATCCTGTTTAAGCTCTTCTAGTATTGATTCTTTCACTTCTGGCAACGTCTGCCCTTTTAATCGAGCATTCAAATAATTGGTAGCCTGAGTCAAGCTTGAGTGTGGCATCCCTAATGGAAGTTCCAATACACGGTTTTCCACAAGCCCATCTTCTGTCAACAACACTAGAAGGGCTCTGCCAGGGCCCAAATTCACAAATTCAATATGCTTGAGTGCCTTTTCAGATTTATACCCCATAACCAAACCAGCGCATTTCGAAAGGCCAGAAAGGATGAGTGATGCATCCTCCAGCATCTGAGGCATATTATTTCCAGTTGCTTTGCACTGTTTATCTATATTCTTTTTTTCTTCGTCACTTAAATAGCCAAGTTCCATCAAACCGTGAACGAAAAAACGCAACCCAGCTTCGGTAGGCAACCGTCCTGCAGAAGTATGTGGGGAATACAAAAGACCTTTTTGCTCCAACGACCCCATTATATTACGGATGCTCGCAGGAGAAAGATTCATCCCTAATCTCTGGGATAGAGTACGAGATCCTATTGGCTCTCCTGTCTCCATGTAAGCTTCTACCAAATGGCGAAAGATTTCTCTTGAACGATTTCCAATGTCATCAAACATAATAAACACTTAACACTATTTTCATTTCCCCTTATACTTAGTGCTCAGTATGCCCACCGTCAATGCTTTGAGCATATATTTTTGAAGAAGGATTTATCCTTGAATTTCCTGGCAGAACCTACTTTTTTTAAATATGCTTTTCATTTTGTGAAGCCTTTTGGTATAGTGCGTACAGTTTCGAAGGTGGTATTGTTTTTGTAGAATAGCTGCATGACCCAGCGGTGCGTAGATATGTACGGATAATGCTACCAGGTTGTTGAATCATATTATACAAAGGATTCGCCATGCGCCCTTCCGGAAGAAAAACCAACGAACTTCGTACTCTCGAGTTCGATCTCCATTTCAGCAAACACGCTGAAGGATCCTGCCTTACAAAATTTGGGGATACTCACGTACTCTGTACAGCGACAGTTGAAGAAAAGGTTCCCATGTTCCTCCGAAATTCGGGATCAGGATGGGTCACTGCAGAATACGGAATGCTCCCTCGCTCCACTCATTCGCGAGTAGATCGGGAAGCAGCTCGTGGAAAACAAACAGGCCGAACCCAAGAAATACAGAGGCTCATTGGTCGCTCTCTCCGGGCCGTCACAGATTTAAAAGCACTGGGAGAACGCCAAATCAGACTCGATTGTGATGTCATCCAAGCCGATGGAGGCACACGCACCGCTGCCATCACAGGAGGATATGTTGCTTTGCATATAGCTCTCCAAAAACTAGTTGATAGAAAAGTCCTTCCAGCAATCCCACTAACCGACTTTGTTGCTGGAATTTCCTGTGGAATTTATAAGGGCGCGCCAGTCCTGGATCTAGATTATGCCGAAGATAGCAATGCCGAAGCAGATGCAAACTTTATTTTAACTGGCAAAGGCAACATTGTTGAAATTCAAGCGACTGCAGAAAAAGGATCGTTTGGAGATAAAGCGTTTCAAGACATGTTGGAACTTGCTCGAGAAGGGGTTTCTTCTCTTGTCCAGTTCCAAAAAGACCATCTTATCAAGCCTCGCCTTAAAGCAGCCTTTTCATGAGCCGATGTCTTACTGAAAAAAAGCTCCTGATTGGTACTCATAACCAAGGAAAATTCGAGGATTTTAAGGTTTTATTAGCTGATTACGGTCTTGAACTTGTGTCTGCTAAAGAACTCGGACTCCCAGATGTAGAAGAAACGGGCTCAACTTTTGAAGAAAATGCACGCCTAAAAGCGCTTACTTTCGCCAAACACGCTCAACTTCCAGCTATCGCCGATGACTCGGGACTTTGTGTTGATGCCCTTGATGGACAACCAGGAATCCATACGGCGCGTTGGGCAGGTCCTGAACGCGATTGCCACAAAGGTATGGAGAAAATTAGATCAATGATCCATGCCCTCCCAACAGAAAAGCAAAGCACTAAGGCACATTTTGTAAGCTGTGTTGCTCTTGCTTGGCCTGATGGACATATGGAAACTATCACCGAAACTGCGGATTTTGTTTTGGTCTGGCCTCCGAGAGGAGATCATGGGTTTGGCTATGATGCTTTTGTCTGTCCTGTTGGAGAGTCAAAAACATATGGTGAATTGACCCACGATGAAAAGCTTGCCGTGAACCCGCGCTCAAAGGCTTTAAGGAAGCTCATGAAGGAATGTGTGGATAACGGGACGAAAATGAGGGCATAAGAAAAAGAGGAAAGCCCCCCGACTCCTCTTTTCCTTTAAGTCTCCCATAAACTTAAATTTAACAATAAAAGGTTAACAAATAGTTAATTTTTAGAATTTTTTTCAAATATGAGCAAAAAACTTTTAAGTCTTTATATTCATTGGCCTTTTTGCCTATCAAAATGTCCGTATTGTGATTTCAATAGCCACGTGCGGGAACAGATAGACGAAAATTTATGGAAAAAATGCCTTCTTTCCGAAATGGAGCACATGGCCACCCTCGTGGGACCTCGAAAATTACGAAGTATTTTCTTTGGAGGCGGGACACCGTCCCTCATGTCTCCAAAGACCGTTGAAGCGCTTATAGAAGCCGCTCAGTCTCATTGGCCAGATGAAGGCGTAGAAATCACGTGTGAAGCCAACCCCAACTCTGTGGAAGCGCAAAAATTTAGAGATTTTAAAAGCGCTGGTGTTAATCGGGTTTCTCTAGGCATCCAGTCTCTGAATCCATCTGCGTTGCAGTTTCTTGGACGTACCCATTCAAAGCTTGAAGCCATAGAAGCCATCGAAATTGCCCGAAACACTTTCGACCGATACTCCTTTGATCTCATTTACACGAGACCTGACCAAAAGGTGCAAGAATGGCAGCAGGAACTTCAAGAAGCTCTCTCCATTGCAGGAGATCATCTTTCTTTGTATCAACTGACCATTGAAGAAGGGACTGTCTTTCATACTCTCTTTTCAAGGGGCCAGCACACTCTTCCCGAGGAAGAAACTTCTGCCCAGCTGTTCGAAATTACTCAAGACATCATGAACGCGCATGGCCTTCCCGCATATGAAATATCCAATCATGCCCGAGAGGGGCAAGAATGCCAGCATAATCTCCAATATTGGCAATACAGAGATTATGTTGGGATTGGACCCGGCGCCCATGGACGCATCACCTTAGATGGCAAAAAATATGCTACACGTTGCCACCGGGCTCCGGAAACCTGGACCCAGAAAGTCCAACAGCAAAATCACGGCATTCAGGATTTTATTTCCCTTTCGTGGGAAGTACGCTTTCAGGAACTGGTCATGATGGGACTTCGATTACAACAAGGCATTTCAAAGACCGACTTTTCCCAAGAGCTTGGCAAGGAAATAGTGGACGTTTGGAATAATGAGATCCTACAACCTTATATGACAGAAGGGTTATTGGAAATGACGCCAACTCACATGAGAGCGACTCCGAAGGGCCTTCAAAAATTAAATGCCCTTACGAGAGCCTTATTAGGAGAAGTGGAATTAAAATCCTGAAAAATTAATGGTCATCATATTCCACGTTTTCACAATCAGCGATCATAAATGCTTGTAACCACTTCTTGACGATTCACGCTAGAAAGGTTATGCAAAAGATTCCCAATTTTGCGGAGGGGTGGCCGAGCGGTCGAAGGCGCACGATTGGAAATCGTGTATACGTTTATAGCGTATCGCGGGTTCGAATCCCGCTCCCTCCGCCAGCCTATGCTCTTACGAGCAATCACAGAGCCATGTTCATTTCTCGCCAACACCGTCCAATTTGTCTATAATTTCAGAATAATCTGCAACAACGCGGTAATGGGGATCCTCAATCATATTAACTTCGACCATATCTTTTGCTTTTTTCAGTAGCAATTGGCAGTCTGAGCTGAGATGAACGAGGTGAAGTCTTTTGCCAGCCACCTCGTATTTTGTTGCCATTGCATCAATAGCTTCCAAGGCAGAATGGTCCCACACCCGCGCATTTTTGAAATCGATAATAATGTCTTCTTCGTCCTTGTCATTCTTCGGGCTAAAGATATCCTTAAAGTTGGAAATTGACCCAAAAAATAAAGGCCCGTGCAACATATAAACTTTATGGTTTTTGTCTGAGCGCCCCTCTACAACCCAAATGTGTTTTGCAGAATTCCAAGCATAGACAAGGGCGGAAACAATAACACCTATGATCACCGCCAAAGCCAGATCATATATAACGGTAATGCAGGTCACTAGAACGATTACAAAAGCATCACCACGCGGAATTTTGTGCATGATATGGATGGAGGCCCAAGCGAAAGTCGAAATAACGACCATCATCATAAGGCCCGTAAGGGCGGCAAGGGGAATCATTTCAATCCAAGTTGAGGCAAATAGAATAAAACCAAGAAGCGCCAGTGCTGCAGTTATACCTGATAAACGACCACGCCCACCAGAACTCATATTGATCATCGATTGACCAATCATGGCACAACCTCCCATAGCACTAAAAAAGCCACAGGTCAGATTGGCAAGGCCCTGACCCGCGCATTCACGAGAAGTCCGGCCTCGCGTTTCTGTTATTTCATCAATAAGAGTAAGCGTCAGTAAACTCTCTATCAATCCTATGGCAGCAAGGGTCACTGCAACAGGAAAGATGATTGTTAGTGTCTCAAATGTAAGGGGGACCATAGGAAGATGAAATTCGGGAAGGCCTCCAGCAATAGAAGCTAGATCGCCCACGGTTTGTGTGTCGAGACCAAGACCAACAGCAAGCCCTGAAACACTCAAAACTGCGACAAGTGACGCGGGAATCAGCTTGCCCAGCTTAGGAACTTTGGGAAAAATCCAAATAATCCCCATCGTTAAAATTGTGAGCCCAACCATTAAATAGAGCTCACTACCTTGCATCCAACCTCCATTGAAAAAGACATCAATCGCATGCGGTGCGGTGTCACTAGGAGGCTGCGCAGTGGAAACATTACCACTTTTAAATTGTCCAAGCTGTGCCAGAAAGATGACAATGGCTAGGCCGTTCACAAAACCCAGCATAACCGGATAAGGCACAAGTCGGATAAACCTCCCCAAATGAAATATCCCAGCCAGAATTTGTAGAATTCCCGTCAAAACAATGGCCGCAAAAAGATATTCGGGGCCATAGGCCACGACCAACCCAACCATAGCGACAGCCATGGCTCCAGTTGCCCCTGAGATCATACCACTCCGCCCCCCAGAGTAGCTGTTATGATTCCAACAAAAAAAGCAGCATACAGACCCGCTAAAGGATCAAGTTTCGCAACAAAGGCAAAGGCTATTGCTTCTGGGACTAGCGCCAGCGCAACCGTTAGGCCAGATAAAACATCTGCCTTTGGATTGTCTGTAAGGTGAAAACGGTTAACAAGTCGAAGCATAATTCAGTCTTTCCTACTTTGATTTCTTTAAAGTGAAACCTAGTCTGTCTGGGAGCCGAACCTAGAGAGAGTCCATTCATAAGTCCAGCTATAAAGAAAAAAAGTGTATAAAAATGCCAATTATATTCGTTTTCATAAGAATGGTTATTGAGGAGCAATTTACTTCAGCACCCCTCTCCTTTACCCCGCATAAATTCTTTTAGCCAAGGCAAGAAAGCACCTGGGATCACCATTGTCCTCAATCATCCATGCTGCTCCTAAAATAAGTCTTACAAATGCCCAATCAGATAATCTTTGTGGATCTAGGTCTAACTTCTCGGAAAGTTTGCCTACTCTCGTATGGAATAACGTGGGGATATCTTGTTTAATTTCCAGCTCGGTTTTGTAAATAAAATCAAAGGCCGCGACTTCAAATTCTCTTTCCCCTAGAATACCTTTGGGATCAATGGCAAGCCATTCATTGGCATTGTTTAGGATATTATCATGATGCAGATCCCCATGAAGCAGGAATTCTTGGCCTGAGGTGTCCAATAGTCGGTTCTTAAGTGCTATCGCTCTTTCCAATAAAGGAAGCGGTATTCCGATGCCCTCGACTCTATCAATAGCTGTTAGCCAATGGCGAATATGCCTGTAACCAGCGTGCGATGGTTGGGGCACTGAACATAATTTCCGCACGACTTGAGCATAATGATCCATAACATCCTCAGCATATTTGGGATAAAGGGATTGCAATGAATCTCCAGGAACCATTTGGCTTAGTAATAGGGCGAGATGCTCATGGTTGTAATCAATTAACCTAACTGCCCCATGTCCATCAAAATGCTGCAACGCCCTGATTTCATCTGCAATTAATTTTTCGTCGCAACTGATTTTTAGCGCTACAGGCACATTGCCGTCTTTAAGAGCTTTCGCAACAAAATTCCATGTCATGTTGCTCACTGGCTGTAGGTCCGATAGTCCCCAGTGAACTGACAGTTCATCTGTAATTGTAGGGAGAGCTGAAAGCCAACTGGATCCTTTGCTCCCAAAAAGATTTCTCATGTTTTTTTCTAGTGTTTTCATGCTGACGATCTTCAGATAATTCAGTAGCCATAAAACATTAACAAAAGCGTTTTGAGTAAAGTGTAGACATAAAATTAAATATATGAAATAGCATAAAGCCCTATTAACTGCAAAAAAACCACATGATACGACTTGGCTTAAATACTCTAAATCAATTAAAAGACCCAAAGAATTTTACGGGACCCTTTGGTGTGGAAAAGGTAATTTCCGTATCCCTATATGATCAAGTGGTAAATGAACCCAATGCCGATGAATTGGCCGAGTGCATTTTATTAAACTTTGCCGATGAGCGAGGCGCCTATAAAAGAACCTATGGGAAACGCTTTGAAAACTTTGATCAAAAAGTGCTCGAAATCATTGAACGGGAGCTCCCAAGTAAAACACGGGCCCTGAGACTATTGGATACCGGTGTCAGTGACGGTCGCACAAGTGTCGATTTTTTTCACAAGCTTGCAAAGTGCTATCCAAAGCTTACCTATTTTGCTTCCGACTATGATCCAGAAGTTCAGGTTATCTCCTCGGGCAATGTCTCTCTGACGCTGAGCAGTGCGGGTAAGCTTGTAGAAATATCTTGGCCGCCTTTTGTATTCAATGTCATTCGAGGCGACCACTGGCACCGATACCCCCTCAATCGCCTTATCCGGCTTTTCGTTCAGCCTTTGATCGCAAAAAAAATCCTCAAACAATATGAAACTGGTGCCCTCAAGCCAAGAACTGTCAGCTTGTTTTGCCCAAAGGCCCAAAGGCTGTCCCAAGAAGACAAGCGTTTCAAACTCATGAAATATAGCCTACTGGATGCCTCTCCCATCGGGGGAAAAGTAGACCTTATCCGGGCCATGAATGTCCTGAATCCTTCCTACTTTTCAAAGCAAGCCATTAAAAAAATTGTTGGAAATATTTTTAATAGCCTCTCAGAGGGTGGCCTCTTTATCACAGGCTCTAATCAAGAATCCGACAGCCCCGTCAATGGCGGCATCTATAGAAAAACAGCCACTCATTTTGAACTCTTATGGCAGTCTGGAACGGGATCCCCCATTCAGGATACGATCAAGCTTTTTCGTCAAGATTCTGCTCCCAAGAAAAAGAGAATTACTTAACTCTTCTTAGTCTCAATCAGTTTCATCATCGAACGAATAATTGGACTCAGAATCGGAAGAATCTTCTTCTGGCGCCTCACGTAATCCAGCGGCTATAAACTTTTCTCTCACAAGCTCGGTCACTCGCCCATCTCCTACTTCATAAGCAAACTCTAACGCGTCTGTTTGTTCTACCTCCCCAAGAAAATCTCTCTCAAGAGTATCCGTTAGATCCAAGTCTTCAGCTTCAAGAATAAGACTTACGATTTCTGAATTTCCTTCTTCTATAGCAACAAAAAGAGCATTTCCATTGTTCCATAGAGCGCCTCCACCCCTCGAATTGCTCTTAATAAAGCTCATGATAAATGCGTCCGACATCCGTCCATCACTATCCATGGAATCCCCTCCGGCACCTGGCAAAAAGAAACCGCTACGATCCTTTTGGTAAAGCCCGCTGCTTTGTTGTACATTTCCCCCATTTTCTAAAACAAGGGTCACAAGTTCAGGGACGCCGCTTTTAATTGCCTCATGCAGAGGAATTTGAAACAAAATTGACTTTCTTTCATCAAACTGCTTGTACCCTGGAGATCCACATGCCACTTGTGCCCCTGATTTTATAAGCCCTTTGGCAATCACAATATTCTCAGCTTTTAATGCCGCAATAAGAGGAGGGTCCACTTGTGGAATATTTTCACTTAGCTTTGCTGCCATATAATTTATGAGGTCACTCTCTTTGACCAATGGAAATAAGAGAGTGCTAAATTCATTACTTTCAAGGGCCATAGAGGCATTAAAAATTTCGACTAATATTCTCTGCTCAGCTGGCACAGTATATGATGTCACACCAACTGACCGGCTAAGGCCCATTGCATATCTAAACGTGTCGAATTTCTCAGCCTTCAAAGCGGCCTGCGCGGCTCGCAAAAATTGACTCGGCTTAAAGACGGAACGTTCATGCAGAAGCTCCATCAATGGAAGACTCCCCGTCGCTGCTGCTTTCTCGAGGTGCAATTGCGTCGCAGGAACACCCGCATCCACGAGCTCCCGCATTCGTGAAACCTCTCCACTTTCAGCAGCTTCATCCATCATGAATGTTCCAAAATTTTCGTACATAAGGGCCTCAGAAATCGGGTCCTCCACCCCCTCAGAATGCGAATTTGCCACCATCTTCAGCAACAAACTATTGCTTCTTCGTACCGGTTTTTCCAAACTTTCTATCCCATCCACGGACACGCGAATTGCTTCTGCGAGATCATCACTTGCCCAAATAGGACTGTTTTCCAATTCATCTCCCAAATCAAAATGAACAAAAGTCGTTGTTACGGCTGTGTTATCTCGGAGGCCCCTATAGGTATAAACCACTTCAGATTTCACCTTTCCAGAGGATAGTAATTTAGAAATAGGGAGCCCGGTTTCTTCCTCTACCTCTCGAACAGCGGCAGCAATCTCATCCACGTCAGTTGCATCTACGATTCCCCCAGGGAACTGATAAAAATCAGACTTCTTACCCAAGATCCAGTTTCGGCCAAGAAGCACTTTCCCACCACCTGTAACAATGCCTGCTACATTAAAGCGATGCTCCTCACATAATTCTCTTTCAGATAGAACCATATTAGTAGAAGCCTCACAGGATTCAAGATAATCTCGCACAGCCACATGACCCTTCTTATGGGCCAGGAACAATGCGGTTTCTCCATGAAGAGTCCTGGCATCAAGATCAATGCCTTCTTGTTCAACCAACCACTTAACAGCGTCCATATGTCCCTTGGCCGCCGCCGCATGCAACGCCGTCCACATTTGATTGTCTTGTGCTTGAGCAGGGATAACAAACCCCACTGGAACACCTGCTTGAACAGCAAGTTTCATTCCTGTCACATTTCCATGGGCAGCAAATTGCATCAAGATCTCGTGATCACGTAGCCCCTCTAAAGAGTGACCCGAATTTTGCATAAGCGTTAGCGCCGTCTCAAAAGCTTCAACGTCATTGTTCCAGGAAGCTATCTGTAGAATTTGGGGCGCATAACTAAGATTAAGACCGTGATCAAAAAAGACTTGTACGCATTCCATATGTTTTGCTTTCGTGGCTGAAAATACCCCACTCCCTCCCAACAATTCGCCTCTAAATAGGAAGGGAGAGCTATAATCCATATGTTGAGGTAGACGAATGCTTTCATCAGCTGAACTCTGCATCTCAAAATTCAAGAGCCACGACAAAAGGTCAGTTAATCCCTTTTCTGCCGCATAAGTGATCGCATGGTTATGTAATACCAACTTTACGGAGTCTGGCCAGTTCTCTTGGGACGCAAACTCGATTATGGATTGCACTCTTTCAACCGATAGGGCTTCGACTTTTCCGCGAAAAACATTTTCAGCAAATTTTCTGCCATACGAATCTTCCGCAAAAATCCATGGATTTTTATCGTATAGCCCCTGAAATGCACGAAGGTCTTCTGTCTTGAATATCCGGACAACCTCCATCAAAGCGTGCATTCGTTTCATTACGTCAACTTGTGACAGAGAGGATTGAGCGTAGGAAGTCAAATTTATATCTATGCCATCATGCAATATGTTCACACGACATGGAACTTTGACTTCTGGATAGTACTCACCTGGCATAAGGTAAGATACAATCGCCGACAAACGTGCCAACTTTGACTCCTCAGAGGCCTTGGAACTCAGAAAATCTAAAAGATCGTCTCTATATTGGTGATCTAATTGCGCAAGGATCTCTAGAAATTGATAAGCTAAACCTGGAACCATGTGAGCCCCGTGCAATACTTCGTCCCCAAAGGGAACATCGATCACATTTTCCGTGTCACCTGTTTTATAATGATAGCGTTTCGACATGCTCGCTTTATCGTGAGTCATCCAAAATAAAGATTCCCCAAATCTAACAGGTTGAGAACTAGCCGACGTAGAGTAAGGAACGAGGTGCCCACTGGCAAAAGCATATTTTTCTTCCACCGTATCCGTTCCTGACGCCATAAGAATGGTATAGGGACTGTCTTTGAGAAAACCAGGGGTGTTATGATCCCTTCCTAGGCCCCCTACAAAAAATAGAAAGTCCTCTGCATTTCCTGAGGTCCCTGTATGCGTTATTTGATTCATATGCTTCTTGCGCATTCTTTCTCTAGTAGATAACATTGTGCTATCCGACCTCAGCATATCAACCAATTCTTTGGAAGCATGCTTAGAGGTAAAATACTTGATAAAGAGACTAACGGCTTCAGTTTCTCGCTTATCCTTTCGGCCTAAAAATGATTTCAATCCCCGCCGAAAATTTCTCTCTGAATCGCGCCAGATATTTATATCCCACTTCATTTCATAGGGATGATATGCACGCCAAGCGCGCCACAAGGACTGAATTTTATGGGCAGCATTCCCCTCTTTTATTTGCTTTCTTGCAAGAAAGCCACGTACAGCTGCCTGAACCTGAATCACATCGTTTAGTTTGTTAGAATAATGTAAACGATCGTCTTCAGAAAAATTGTAGGAATTTTCTCCCTCACTAGCAAAGACACCCCTAGAAAAAATTAGAATAAAAGAAACAATAGTCCAAAAATATTTCACCTTACGACCCCAGTAATAAATTTCAGAATTAATACAAAATCAATGTATAAATATTCTACAAACTTTAGTTTGTCAAGAAATTATGGAGGTGAGATTACTGTTGAGGATAGTTTGGTAAAGCTAATATAAAATCATATTCTGTAAAATCTAACAGTTGCTGTTCTAAAATCTAACTCCAACTGTTAGATTTTACAGAATCATATCTTAAACCTCCCCAACTTTTCGCTCCTTTTTCCTTGCATTACACCGACACAGGGTCTATAAGTTCTCCATTCGCTTGCGGACAGGCGTTGGGTTACTTTAGAACCCGGGCATGCCTGATCTGCGGTTTATTTGGTTTTCTTTATGATTAAGGATAGACAAAATGCCCAAGATGAAGACAAAAAGCAGTGTGAAGAAGCGCTTTCGCGTTACAGCCACTGGAAAGATTAAAGTCGGCGCAGCCTTTAAAAGGCATAATCTGCGCAAACGTTCCCAAAAAATGAAGCGACAGTCTCGTGGGACAATGGTTTTGTCTCAACCAGATGCCCGTATTATTCGCAAATTTATGCCCTACGACGCTTAACGGAAGAGGAGAACGTTATGTCACGAGTTAAAAGAGGAGTTACCGCCCACGCCCGCCACAAGAAAATTATCAAGATGGCAAAGGGGTATCGGGGTCGCTCGAAGAATTGTTATAAAACAGCCAAAGATAGTGTTGAAAAAGCTCTCTTGTACGCCTATAGAGACCGTCGCGTTAGAAAGCGTAATTTCCGTGCCCTTTGGATTCAAAGAATTAATGCTGGCGTCCGTGAACACGGCATGACCTATTCCCAATTTATGAATGGTTTAACCAAGGCTGAGATCCAGGTTGACCGTAAAATGCTCTCTGAACTAGCTATCAATGAAAAGGGGACTTTTAAGGAGTTGGTGCAACAAGCCCAGAAAGCCTTAAAAGCAGCCTAAGCATTATTTATAAAAAAATTAAAAAAGGGGCTGTCATTTGATGGCCCCTTTGTCTATTTTGAGAGGTTGAATATTCTAGGAAAAGCATCTCTATGGAAAGTGCGGAAAAACTATCGCAAGATACTCTTGATCAAATTACAAAAACGGACTCTTTGGAAAAACTAGAAGATGTGCGTCTTGCGATCTTAGGAAAAAAGGGGAAGCTAACCTCCCTCATGAAAACCTTAGGATCCCTTTCTCCCGATGAGAGAAAAAACCAGGGAGCCGCCCTAAATCAGATTAAAACAACGATTTCTGCCGCCCTTGATATCCAAAAAGAGGCCCTGGAAGAGAAAGAGCTCAACGCTCGACTCTCCACAGAGAAAATCGATATCACCCTTCCCATTCGTCCTGAGGCTTCTGGCGCCATTCACCCCATTACCCAAACCATGGATGAAGTGATTGCGCTGTTTGGAGATATGGGATTTGAGGTAGAGGAAGGCCCAGATATTGAAGATGACTTTCATAACTTTTCTGCACTCAATATCCCCGAAGCCCATCCAGCCCGCCAAGAGCACGATACTTTCTATCTTCCGAAGCAAGAGGAAAAATCTCTCTTGCTGCGCACCCATACGTCCCCTGTGCAAATTCGAACCATGCGCGAAGGAAAACCGCCATTCCGCATTATTGCTCTGGGTCGCGTATACCGGTCAGACTATGACATGACCCACACACCCATGTTCCACCAGGTGGAAGGTCTCTTGATCGATAAGAAAATCAACATGGGACATTTAAAAGGCTGCCTCATAGATTTTTGCCGACGCTTTTTTGAGTGTGATGACTTGCCTGTCCGTTTTCGCCCCAGCTATTTCCCCTTCACGGAACCCTCTGCCGAAGTAGACATTGGATGCGTCAGAAGCGGAAACGAATTTAAAATCGCTGCAGGTGAAGACTGGCTTGAAATCCTCGGTTGCGGCATGGTCCACCCAAATGTCTTAAAAAATTGCAACATTGATCCGAACGAATATCAAGGGTTTGCCTTCGGCATGGGCATCGAGCGCATTGCCATGTTGAAATATGGCATTCCTGATTTAAGAAGCTTTTTTGAATCAGACCTGCGCTGGCTCCGACACTATGGATTTAAATCTCTGGATATCCCCGATTTCTTGGGAGGTGTCCGATCATGAAGTTTACCCTAAGTTGGCTCAAAGAACATTTGGAAACAAAGACTTCCCCAGAAGAAATAGGCGAGGCCCTCACCATGCTGGGGATTGAAGTTGAAAGCATGGAAGATCTTTCGGTGCTTTATAAAGACTTTATTGTTGCCCAAATCGTCGATACCAAACCCCATCCCGATGCGGATCGTTTAAAAGTCTGTACCGTTGATGCTGGAAAAAAAGAGCCTCTCCAAATTGTGTGTGGTGGGCCAAATGCGCGAACCGGCCTGAAAGTCGTGCTAGCCCCCATTGGTTCCATCATCCCAAGCAACGGGATGAAAATGAAACCGACGAAAATTCGAGGCATTGAAAGTCACGGTATGATGTGCTCCGTCGTTGAGTTATGCCTAGGTGAAGAATCGGAGGGCATTATGGAACTTTCTGAAGACGCCAAAGTCGGTAACGGGTTTGCAAAAGAAATGGGCCTAGATGATATTTTATTTGATGTCACCATGACCCCTAACCGAGCCGATTGTTTCGGCGTTCGCGGCATTGCGCGAGACTTAGCTGCCAAAGGATTGGGAACTCTTAAATCCCTTGACGTTAAATCCATCAAAGGCAACTTTAAGAATCCTATTCATGTAAAAATCGATGACAAGGCCTCCAAGGCATGTCCCATGTTTGTAGGGCGCTTGATCCGAGGTGTTAAAAACGTACCGAGTCCGGAATGGCTTAGGCGGAAAATAGGAGTCACTGGCCACCAATCAATTTCGGCCCTTGTGGATATAACCAACTTTATCACCACGGATCGCAATCGCCCTCTTCACGTATTCGATGCCAATAAGCTGAAGGGAAATATATCTCTCCGCTTTGCCAAGAAAGACGAGAAATTAGAAGCCCTTGATGAAGAAACCTACGAACTAGATCCAGCCATGGTCGTTATTTCTGACGACTCTGGCGCCATCAGCTTGGGTGGCATCATGGGCGGCTTATCAACGGGCTGTGATCTGGACACAACCGATGTGGTATTGGAGTGTGCGCTCTTTGATCCAATTACTATTGCACACGCTGGTCGAAAACTTAATCTGTTAAGCGATGCCCGAACCCGTTTTGAGCGCGGCATTGATCCCCATAGTATTTTGCCAGGCATTGAAGCAGCTACTCAAATGATCATAGATCTATGCGGTGGTGAAGCCAGTGACTTGGTCGTTGCCGGCAAAAATCCTTTCGTTGAAAAAGAATCAACTCTGAATTTTGAGCGACTTAATACGCTAGGGGGCTCACCTGTCACGTCAAAAGAAGCAATTCAGATTCTCGAAAAACTTGGGTTTGAAACAATCTCAAAAAACGATAAGTCCATTACCGTTAAAATTCCATCCTGGCGCCCAGATGTTGAAGGGGAACACGACCTGATCGAAGAAGTGCTCCGAGTTCATGGTTACGACCAAATTCCCGTACTAGCTCTGCCTCGAACGAGTGACATCTCCAAGCCAGCTCTTACCCCGTTTCAGGAACTTCATGAAAAGCTAAAGCGCGTCTTGGCACAACGGGGATTTATGGAAGCTATTACCTATTCGTTCATCTCGGAAAAAGAGGCAAGACTTTTTCAGGGTGCTCACAAAAGTCTCAAACTTTTGAGCCCCATTAGCTTTGAAATGACGTCTATGCGTCCTTCCATTCTGCCCAGTCTCCTGAAAGTTTTGAAACCAAATAAAGATCGTGGTCAGGCAAATGGTGCCCTGTTTGAAGTAGGCCCCCAATACGCAGGCGTCTCTCCGGAGCAACAATCCCTGATGGCGACAGGCATTCGAATGGGCTCTACTCATACCGCCCATTGGGCATCCAAAGAACGTGGTGCCGATGCCTATGACGTAAAAGCCGATGCTTTTTCCGTGCTGGCCTCATATGGAATTTCCGCCAACTCAGTTCAAGTATCCCAGGAAGGCGCTCCTTCATGGTATCATCCAGGTCGCTCAGGCGTTCTGAAACAGGGCCCCAAGAATATCCTCGGATACTTTGGAGAAATTCACCCTCGCATTTTGAAAGAGATGGATGTGGAAGGCCCCATGGTTGCTTTTGAAATCAATCTATCGGCTCTCCCATTACCTAAGAGGAAATCAAAGAAGCCCCTCACCTTGAATCAATTTCAAACCGTTGAGCGTGACTTTGCCTTTGTCGTGTCCAACGATACCCCTGCGGATAAAGTACTTCAAACAGCACGAAAAATTGACAATGCCTTGATCAAAGAAGCCACCCTTTTTGACGTATATTCGGGGAAGGGGATCGATAAGGGCATGAAATCTCTTGCCATTCGCATACGATTAGAGCCCTCCAAAAGCACCCTGACAGATGACGAAATTAGCCAAATTTCTCAAAAGGTCATTGGTGCCATTGAAAAAACAACCGGTGGGAAACTAAGAGCCTAATATGACAGCGTCCCAAGATCTTTCCCTCATCAGAAACTTTTCGATCATTGCCCACATCGACCATGGAAAATCTACTTTGGCCGATCGACTCATTGAGTTCTGCGGTGGCCTGGATAAACGAGATCTGAAAGAGCAGGTTCTAGATTCCATGGATATCGAACGCGAACGGGGCATTACGATCAAAGCCCAAACGGTTCGTCTTAATTATAAGGCAAAAGACGGCAAAACCTATCAACTTAATCTCATGGATACGCCAGGCCACGTGGACTTTGCCTATGAAGTCAGTCGGTCTTTGGCCGCTTGTGAAGGGTCACTTCTTATTGTTGACGCCAGTCAGGGGGTGGAAGCACAAACCCTCGCAAACGTCCACCTTGCCTTGGACAATGACAATGAGGTCATTCCTGTTTTGAATAAAATTGATCTCCCTGCCGCCGAGCCAGACCGGATCAAAGAACAGATTGAAGATGTCATTGGGATTGAAGCACATGATGCCATCCAGGTCTCTGCAAAAACAGGTATTGGTATTCAGGACGTGCTAGAGGCCATTGTCCATCGGCTTCCTCCTCCCGAAGGAGAGGAAAATGCTCCCCTTAAAGCCCTTTTGGTGGACAGCTGGTACGACCAGTATCTGGGTGTTGTTATTCTTGTCCGCATAAAAGATGGTATTCTAAAAGCGGGTCAAAAGATCACTATGATGTCCACAAAAGCCACCTACCAAGTGGATCAAGTGGGTGTCTTTAAACCGAAAACTGAAAAAGTAGAGGCGCTAGGTCCTGGAGAAGTAGGTTTTCTCACAGCTAGTATTAAGCATGTGGCTGACTGTAGTGTTGGAGATACTATTACGCTCGAAAAAAAACCTACGGCTGAACCTCTTCCTGGATTCAAACCGAGCGTCCCCGTAGTCTTTTGTGGTCTCTTTCCCGTAGATGCCTCTGATTTTACAATTCTGCGGGAAAGCCTCGAGAGGCTTCGCCTTAATGACGCCAGTTTTACCTTTGAAGCCGAGACATCTGCAGCCCTTGGCTTTGGTTTTCGATGCGGATTCTTAGGCCTCTTACACCTAGAAATCATCCAAGAACGCCTTGAGAGAGAGTTCAATCTGGATCTCATCACAACGGCTCCCAGTGTTATCTATAAAATACACCTGAACAATGGCAACATATTGGAACTACACAATCCCGCAGACATGCCAGATCCTGTGAAAATAGACTTTATCGAAGAACCCTGGATCAAGGCTACTATCCTGGTCCCAGATGAGTATTTGGGCGCCATTTTAAGTCTTTGTACAGATCGCCGAGGAGAGCAAACAAATCTTACTTATGCTGGCACCCGGGCACTTGTAGCCTATCGGTTGCCTCTAAACGAAGTGGTTTTTGATTTCTACGATCGCTTAAAATCTATCAGTCGCGGCTATGCCAGCTTTGATTATGAAATAGACAACTATGTGCAGGGAGAGTTGGTTAAACTCAGCATCATGGTTAATGGCGATCCTGTCGACGCCCTCTCATCCATTGTATTTCGATCACGTGCCGAAGAACGCGGGCGCGCCATGTGTGCTCGCCTCAAAACACTCATTCATCGGCAATTGTTTAAGGTGGCAATCCAAGCCGCCATCGGAGGAAAGATTGTTGCTCGTGAAACTGTTTCTGCGCTCAGGAAGGACGTCCTTGCCAAATGTTATGGTGGCGATGTGAGTCGGAAACGAAAGCTTTTAGATAAGCAGAAAAAAGGGAAGAAGCGCATGCGACAATTTGGGAAAGTAGATATCCCCCAAAGTGCGTTTTTAGAAGCATTGAGAACAGGCGATGAGTAAAATAGGAGACATCCATTGAAGAAAGTTAAGCTCCACAGAGAACTAGGACTATTTACCGTTACATGTCTTGTGGTGGGGAATATGATTGGATCTGGTGTCTTCTTGTTGCCAGCAGCCATGGCTCCTTTTGGCCCTTTGTCCATCTTTGGTTGGATCATAACGGCCGGAGCGGTCCTCGTCCTTGCAACCATTTTTGCGCGCTTTAGTATGATCATGCCCCTGCAAGGTGGTATTTATGCCTTTAGTCGAAAAGGCTTTGGAGATTTTATCGGATTTCAGGTCGCCTGGAATTATTGGATATCTGCATGGATCGGAAATGCCGCCATTATCGTAACGATCACCGCATATCTCTCGGTTTTCATCCCCGAATTGGACAAGAACAGATTTCTAGCCTCTGCAATAGCTCTCTCTCTTTTATGGCTCGTAACATTTGTTAACACCAAAGGAATAAGAACAGCTGGAATCGTACAAGTCGTCACCACTATTTTAAAACTCATCCCCCTTTTGGTGATTGCCTGTATCGGCATTTTTTATATAGATCTCGATAATTTCACCCCCTGGAATTCAACGGGTCAAAATGATTGGACGATCATTAACGGAGCGGCAACCATGGCCCTATGGGCCTTTATAGGTGTTGAATCAGCAACCATCCCCGCAGGATCTGTCAAGAATCCAAAATGGACAATCCCAAGAGCTACGCTTATTGGAACCTTCATTGTCGCATGCGTATATATATTGGGAGCCATTGCCGTTTTTGGTCTAGTACCCCACGGAGATTTAGTACACTCCCATGCTCCGTATGCAGATGCCGCTTATTCTCTATTCGGAGGAGAATATGGTCCCTGGATTCGACCCATATTTGCCATTGGAGCCATCATTTCCTCGTTGGGCGCCCTAAACGGTTGGATACTTATTCAAGGCCAAATCCCATTTTCTGCCGCCCAAGATGGACTTTTCCCAAGTCGATTCGGAAAGCTTTCTAAAAGTGGAGCTCCCGTTTTTGGTCTCCTCATAACAAGCGCCCTGATCACCGCCCTTTTGATTATAAATTATAATGTGGGACTCGTAGAAACCTTTAGCTTCATCATCAGACTTGCTACCGTTTCCATCCTTATATGCTATCTGTATGCTGTGATAGCTAAGGCCGTCCTCTCGCGGAAAATGAGCCCGACAGGAAAGCCAGAGTTATTTGACTGCATTCTGGTCCCCATCGCTTTTTTCTTTTTGATTTGGGCTCTTATTGGTGCAGGAGAAAATTTGGTCTTCCTAGGGGCACTTCTTTTCTTTGCAAGCACTCCCGTGTATATGCTGATCCGACAGAGCAAAGATTAAGCAAGGTTCTGCTACCTCAATAGCATCTTCAAATATAAGAACCCGGACATAAAAAACCCCGAACTGCCCAAAATCATTCTTTCTGGGCTCAGTTCAGGGTGTAGAAACTGTTAGCTAGACTAGCGGCGATCTCCAAAAAGACGCATCAGCATTAAAAATAGGTTTACAAAGTCTAGATAGAGCATCAATGCGCCCATGATTGCTTTCTTGCCAGCAACCTCAGAACTATCTGCTTCATAGTAAGCATGCTTGATTTTCTGTGTATCATAAGCCGTTAAACCCACAAACACCAAGACACCAATGACGGAAACAGCAAAATGAAGTGCCGAACTTTGCAGAAATAAATTGACCACACTCGCAATGATGATGCCAATTAATCCCATCATAAGGAACTGACCAAAGCCTGTTAGATCCCGCTTTGTGGTATACCCATATATGCTCATGCCAGCAAAGGTACCCGCAGTTATAAAGAAGACGCGTGCAATGCTTTCACCTGTATACATCAATAAGATCGAAGCCAACGATATACCCATAAGGCCAGCGTATATCCAAAAAGCTGCCTGTGCCGATGCAAAGCTCATCTTAGAAATGCGAAAACTTAAAAACAATACAAGCCCCAACGGCGCTAAAATAAACAACCATGACAATGGGGAATATACGAATAGACTCGTTAACTCAGGAACACCAGCAACCATATAGGCTACAATACCTGTCAGCGCCAAACCTGAAGCCATGTAATTGTACACACGGAGCATGTGCGCGCGCAAACCCTCGTCAACCGTTACAGATGCTGCTGTGCGTTGTGCTGTTCTATTTGGACCAGAAACCATATTATTTCCTCTCATCATAAAAAGAGTTAGAGGCAGCGCCCCTTCCATTACTCAGTGTGGATTCTAGCGGAAAGAGACCCTTAAAGTCTAGTAAATTCAACCTGACATCTTCAGGTGCTATTGAAACAAAATCCTGGAGAACAGCCCCAGATAAAATCCAAATTGGACAAAGATTTACATCTCAGTTTTTAATTATGTTCTTTTCTGTACAATCTCTTTTCTTTTTCAATTCCGACAAACTGAAAATAGCTGTCTGTAGGGGCCGTCATTTCCTCATTATAGGGATCAAATCCACGATACATCTCATAGGTTTCATAAGAAATAGCCTCTCTCTTTTTCAGCATGGTTTCGTGTTCCTGAGCAAAGGACGCATCACGGTATCCCTTCTCAATGACCCCACTAAAGAACTCAGCAACGCTTCCTGATCCATAGCTGTAAAATCCGACTCTTTTGCCCTGAAGATCTTTCTGAGTCAAGTTTAGGAGACTTAAGAGTGAGATATAAAGTGAGGCCGTATAGGCGTTTCCCATATCTCGTGCGTAAACTTTTGTCTTTTCTATATGGCCACCAGAAGGCTCTAAGACACCACAACTCTTTGCCAATCGCACATGTGCCTTGTCAGCCATGCGGGAAAAGGGCAAATGAAAGCAATAATGGTCATGGTCCAGAAAGTTTCGGCCAGAAGCCTCGCTGTACTGATCCCAAGTTTTTTCAAGAAGCGTTAAATATATTTTCGTCGACTGGTGACCATCCACCAAGGCTTCCCTCATGTGGTTGGGTCGCCAAAAGTCCATGACATCTTGAGTGAAATAACCACTCTCCCGATCGATGGACATGACACGAGGATTAGTGCTTAGAATCATGGCAACGGCCCCACAGCCTTGAGTCGGCTCCGCCGGTGACTCTAGGGGATAACGAGCAATATCTGAGGCAACAAGCAATATCTTTGAGTCTGGAAACTCTTTCAACCGAGAGAGTGCCAATTGAAGGGCTCCTGTCGTGCTATAACAAGCTTGCTTGCACTCAAGCACTCGACAATGAGACGACAATCCCAGCAAGTGATGCACGTAAATGCCGGCGGCCTTTGATTGATCGATGCCCGTTTCAGTCGCAAAAATGAGAAAATCAATTTGAGAAAAATCAACCTGGGTTCGAAGTCGTTCAGCTGCATGGGCTGCGAGGGTGACCACATCCTCATTGGGCGCAGCCACAGCCATCTTCTCTTGACCTATGCCAATAGCATATTTGTCATAATCAACATTACGCACCTTAGCCAACTCTTTAAGATCTAAGTAATAGGGAGACGTATAAAAACTGATGGCATCAATCCCCACCTTCATGAAACTTGCCTCTGCTCTTGCCGTTCAATACGGAGGTGGGACTCCATCAACTGTCCCTGATTGGTTTGTGCCGCCAGCAGAGATAGCTCCGCACACAACACTGAGCTGGCACATATACAGGCAAGTCGGCGCGCATTTTCCCCTACCTCCCGTTCTATCAAACAACCCAGTTTTTCGAGATTTTCTTGAACCAGTGGTAAATGTTTTCCATTGCCCACCGTTCCTACAATTAAGTTGGGCAAGGTAACAGAGAAATAGAGATCTCCTCCCCGAACTTCACAATGAACCATTCCCTGAGAGCCCTCCACGATATTTGCCGCATCCTGGCCCGTGGCCAAATAAAAAGCTAACAGCAAATTAGCAAAATGGGCATTGGCCGTTCGAACTCCTCCAGCCACGATAGACCCCATGAGATTCTTTTTAATATTGAGCTGCACAATGTCCTCTGGAGAGGTCTTCAGAATGCGTTGGCAAAGTCTTCCTGGAATCAAGCAGTCTGCCACCACATACTTTCCTCGCCCTAGCAGTCCATTTACTGCCGAAACTTTCTTATCGGCACAAACATTCCCACTCACTGATACATATTTTAACTGATTGTATTCATTGCAAATCCACTGACACAATGCATCTGCTGCCTTGGTCACCATATTGTGTCCAGAAGCATCACCCGTCTCCATTTTGAGTCGCAGGTAAAGCAAATTTCCAACAACCTGTGGCGTCATTTCAACCAATCGTACGAACCGGCCCGTTTGTGCCACAATGGCTTTTAGGTCGTCAAAACGTTCTTGTATCTGATGCAGAGAACTGAGAACTTCCTTTACCGTTGCTGCCTCCAGCAAAATGGATCGTGTCATTCCTTCACTAACCAATGACACCTGAATGCCGCCAGCCAATGTCGTTACTTTTGCGCCACGATATGTTGAGCGAAATAAAGGCGTTTCAAATGTGGCAAGGGGGACCGTCACTTCTTCTGAAAGAGTATTCCCTATGATCTTTATGGGCCCCACCCATTCCATAGGGATAGACATGATGTTGGAAGATTCGTTGAACTTTTTCATTTTCCCCAGAACAGTAGCGTCACCAAGTGTTGCGGAAGTGTAGCAAAGTTGTGTTTTTTTACAAATGAAATTTTTTAGAGGCTTATGTCCCAGGATCCGCGATAGAGAATTAAAAAAAGCTCTGAGAGCGAGGAAATAGCTGGAAAAGGAGAGAAAAAGGGTTACACTCTTTAGGTGAAAACGTAACCCCTTCTTAAGAAATAT
>Ga0066610_10000611_pt1 | contig 24291 bp, 23 predicted proteins | sample SaaInlV_DNA_165m_FD_60375 | JGI IMG/M metagenome (GOLD analysis project Ga0066610, IMG submission 60375) | Marine microbial communities from expanding oxygen minimum zones in the Saanich Inlet - SI075_LV_DNA_165m | ecosystem: Environmental > Aquatic > Marine > Unclassified | place: British... | reverse complement strand
AATAAACTCATTGGCAGCTCGATGATTTGGACTAAGTTTGTTGGATTCCTAAATCATAAACATGAAAATTGGTTAAACTTAGTTTTCATGCTAACAATTAATTTCCTTATGATTGCTTCAAGTAAGCCTTATGCTAGGAAGAAAATATTCTGGCAAATCATTTATTTTTGGTTCTTTTTCCAATTCGTTATTTACTTAACACATTTTGTATTCCAAGACACTCTCGCGATTAGAAGAGTATCACCAAGCAATATATTTATTGATACTCATAATTCAATATCTACTATTTTGATGAGTGATAGCATTAAAGAAGCCTCTGTGACTTCATTTCCTGCAGGTCATACATTAGTTGCCATATACTGGTGTTTATTTAGCTTATCTTTAAAACCAGGGGTTATTTTGCAACGATGTATATTCCTAGTAACTGGCTTGCTATGTATAAATAGATTGCTAACTGGAGCGCACTGGGGAACCGATGTGATTTTCACAATAAATCTTGGCTTCTTTTTTCATTACGTCAGCTGCCATCCATTTTTTTATGGGTTTAGTGATTTAACCACCCCAAATAATGTAGCATTTATCAACAAACCTTAGTACAATCAGCATCGAAACATTTATACGTAAATTTGCAGGTTATTATGAAGAGTGTATATATAAAAACTCATGGTTGTCAGATGAACGAGTATGACTCGTCAAGAATTTTAGATTTATTAAAAAGTTCATATGAAATCAAGGAAGTTGATACTCCAGAACAAGCAGATCTTTTACTGCTTAACACCTGCTCAATCAGAGAAAAAGCTGAACAGAAAGTATACTCAGAAGTGGGTAGCTGGCGACGGTTAAAAGAAAAAAATCCAAACATAATTATTGGTGTAGCTGGTTGTGTTGCTAGCCAAGAAGGTGAAAACATAACTAAAAGAGCTCCATATGTTGATTTAGTATTTGGCCCGCAGACTTTACATAGACTACCTCAAATGCTAGAGAAACTTGGAAAATCTGGAAAACCAGTTATTGATACTAGCTTTCCTGAAATTGAAAAATTTGATCATTTACCCAAACCAAATGCCAATAGTGCTAGCGCTTATATCTCTATCATGGAAGGCTGTAATAAATATTGTACTTACTGTATTGTCCCATATACTCGTGGCGCTGAAATTCACAGACCTTTTGATGACATTTTAACTGAAGTTGTGAGCCTTGCAGATCAAGGAGTAAAAGAAATAACTTTACTAGGACAAAATGTAAATGCTTATAAAGGTACGTTACATGACCATAGTGCTGCAGATCTGGCAACACTAATAACTTTTATTGCAGAAATTGATGGTATCCAAAGAATTAGATTTACTACATCACACCCAATGGAATTCTCTGATAGCCTTATCAATGCTTATGCTCAAATACCAAAACTTGCCAACCACCTACACCTTCCAGTGCAAAGTGGTTCTGATTCAATTTTAGCTAAAATGAAACGTGGACATACGGCATTGGAATTTAAAGCTAAAATAAAAAAATTAAGACAAGTTAGGCCTGATATTTCAATTACTTCAGATTTTATAATTGGTTTCCCTGGAGAAAGTGAACAAGATTTTGCTGATACTTTAAAATTAATTGAAGATATTAACTTCGATCACTCTTTCAGCTTTATCTATAGTCAAAGGCCAGGAACCCCAGCAACATCTTTCCCTGACAACATTTCGGCTGATGTTAAAAAAAATAGACTTAAAAAATTACAAAACTTATTGCATGCCCAAGCATCTCGCCATGCGCAAAAAATGCTCCATTCCAAACAAAAAGTTTTAGTAACTGGCATATCAAAGAAAGACACAAATGAACTTGCTGGTCGGTGTGAAAATAACCGTGTTGTTAATTTTAAGGGTGATAAATCTTTAATTGGACAAATTGCTTACATACACATAACCGATATATTTAGTAATAGACTGCACGGTGAGCTAGTGTAAATACTCCTGAAAATTAAAAATTTTCTTTCCACTTAGCTAAAATAGGGTTATGCTTTAGGTGAGGCTTTGTGCAGCCGAGGTAGAACTTGAGCAATTTGAGTACTAACAAAACAACTTGCGACCTAGAACTTAAGCCTTTTGACAATAAGCGTCTACTAAGTTTATGCGGTCAACTAGATGAGCATCTTCAGCTCATCGAGAATCGATTACATGTTAAAATCAACAATCGTGGCAATCAATTTCAGCTGGAAGGGAACCCCAAGTCTGTAAATGTTGCCGTAACCATTTTACAAAATCTTTATCAACAAACACGAGAGGGCAAAGAATTGACTCCAAATGAAATTCATTTATCTCTACAGGATGTAGGCGGAGCTGATACTAAGAAAAACAAGAAGCACAATAATGTTGATGACCCTACTATTATCAAAACCCCTAAAATGAAAGTTGTCCCTAGGACGGACAACCAACGGAGTTATATAGAAACTGTTCTAAAACATGATATAAATTTCGGTGTCGGTCCAGCAGGTACAGGCAAAACATTCATCGCAGTAGCTTGTGCAGTAGCAGCACTAGAGTCAAAAAAAGTTAGTCGTATAATACTGATACGCCCAATTGTTGAGGCTGGTGAGCGCTTAGGGTTTTTACCTGGGGACATTGCACAAAAAATTGACCCTTATTTACGACCCTTATACGATGCCTTATATGACACCGTTGGCTTCGAAAAAGTATGCAAGCTATTGGATAGGCAAATTATTGAAATTGCTCCCCTCGCCTACATGAGAGGCAGGACTCTAAGTAATGCCTTCATAATTCTAGATGAAAGCCAAAATACTACTGTTGAGCAAATGAAAATGTTCTTAACCAGAATTGGTTTTGGTTCAACAGCTGTAATTACAGGCGATGTAACTCAGGTTGATTTGCCTCGTGGTAAACTATCAGGACTAAAGCATGCGCTTAGAGTTCTGGAACATGTTGATACTATTGGTGTTTCTAGTTTTATCTCCAATGATGTTGTCCGTCACCCACTTGTACAGCAAATAATTGATGCTTATGAGAATGACTCTGGAGGTGATGGCCGATGACAATAGAGCTAGAATTACAACTGGCCTCAAATGCCAAGACCCTTCCTCATCCAGCCCAATTTCGCGATTGGCTGGGTGCGGTATTCTCAGATTACTCTGAAGATGCTGAACTTACCATTAGAATAGTAGATGAAGAAGAAATCCAGGAACTTAACTTTAAGTATCGGGATAAAGATAAAGCAACTAATGTACTTTCATTCCCAACAGACAGCCATCATGAGTTTGATTTGCAACTACTTGGAGATATTATTATTTGCGCTCCAATAGTTGAAAAAGAAGCTGTGGAACAAGATAAAGAATTGTTAGCTCACTGGGCGCACCTAGTAGTGCATGGTGTTTTACATCTTTTAGACTACGATCATGATTCAGATACAAGAGCTGCAATTATGGAAAGTCTGGAAACAAAAATTCTTGTAGAACTAGGTTTTGCCCCACCTTATGGAGAAATATATCAATACGAGTCTAGTAATGGCTGAGCCAATCCCACAAAAAAAAAGTTGGTTTGAAAAAATTGCTTTTGCAATTTCTGGTGAGCCCAAAGACAGAGAAGATTTACTTCAAGTCTTAAAAGGTGCTTCTGAGCGAGCATTAATTAACCCTGACTCCCTCAACATGATTGAAGGAGTCCTTGAAGTTCATGAACTACAAGTTGAAGATATAATGATTACCAGATCTCAAATGGTAGTAATTGATATCAGCAGCCCATTAGAAGAAATACTGTCTGTAGTTATTAAATCTGGACATTCAAGATTCCCGGTGATTGATGGAAACAAAGATGAAATCCTTGGTACTTTTCTTGCCAAAGACTTGCTCTCATTACTTGCTTCCACTAAAGAACGGGAAGATTTCAACTTTAAAGAACATTTAAGACAACCAATCTTTATTCCTGAAAGTAAAAAATTGCACACTTTGTTGCATGACTTTCGTAATAACCGCAATCACTTAGCAATAGTCATCGATGAGTATGGTTCAGTTACAGGACTAGTTACTATTGAAGATGTCATTGAACAGATAGTTGGCGAAATAGAAGATGAATTTGATATTGAAGATGCCCCATATATTAAAAAATCTGATAATAATAACTTTATTATCAAGGCTATAACCCCGGTTGAAGATTTCAATGAGTATTTCAACTCTAAATTTAGTGACCAGGAAGTAGATACTATTGGAGGAGTTTTGATTCGTCATTTTGGCCGTGTACCGAAACCAGGTGAATCAACAAAATTAAATAACTTTAAATTTACAGTTATTAGGTCTGATGGCAGAAGATTATTATTACTTCGTGCTTACAAAGCAAAATAATTGCCAGACGAACAATTGTTATCAGCTGCTAAAAATCATAAACTAACTGTTATTGATTTTCCAAGGCCTAGTATAATGCTAAAATATATTCTTAGCCTAATGGCAGGCTCTCTATTAACCTTAGCCTTTGCTCCATTTAATTTACCAGCACTAGCAATCTTATCATTACTTCTTTTCTTAAAGCTAGTTGACTCTGCAGGCAATACCTCTGCCGCCGTTAAAACTGGTTTTGCTTTTGGGTTGGGTTTTTATACAACTAGTTTCTATTGGGTTTACATAACCTTATTTTACTATGGCCATTTTCATTATTTACTTGCCTCAAGCCTTACCATACTACTTAGCATGACACTTAGCTCCTTTACCGCCGTTAACGCCTTATTACTAACCAAATTAAATTCTGGTCGCGGTAATTTAAAATATCTAATTATTTTTCCTGGTACTTGGACTTTACTTGAATGGGTACGCTCTTGGATTTTATCTGGGTTTCCATGGCAATTACTTTCACAAGCATCCTTAGACACACCTCTTGAATTTTATTTGCCAATTGTTGGCAGCTTTGGCACAGGGTTTATTATTTGCTTAATAACTGGTTGTATTTATTGCTTACTACAAAACCCGCCCAATAAACTCCGTTATTTATTTATTAGCATTATATTGTTTTCACCAGGAATAATGTTTAAAGATATTAATTGGACAACAATTGAAGACGAACCAATTAAGGTTACCGGAATACAATTTAACATTGAGCCTGATGATAAAATGTACTTTTTCCGAAGTGATACTTTTCATGATGAGATTATAGAAGACACTTTTTCACAAGAGCCAGGTAGCATTGTAGTTTGGCCAGAATCAGCAATTATGGAGCCATATCAGAATATACCTAATTATATTTCCAACTTGATAAAATTAAGTAAAGAAAAAGATATTAGTCTTATCTCCGGTGTCACATCAAACGCTGATAATATTTATAGGAATCAATTTCGAATTTACTACAATTCAATGATGATTATTGAAGATGGCTCTTTACAACTTTACGGTAAACACAAACTTGTTCCCATGGGAGATTATATTCCATTTGGAACAGAGATTAATAAATTGTTCTTTAACTATTCCCTGCCAATGTCAAATTTCCGACCAGATAAGCCAAATCAAGCACCTGTTTTTGTGAAAAACAGACCTTTTCTACCCATAATATGTTTTGAAGTGATTTTTGGAGAAATTGTTAGACGAGAGATTGTCACCAAAAATTCCCAATTTATCATAAATGTTAGCGAGGATGGATGGTTTAGAAAAACTGCTGAGCCAGCACAACATCTGCAAATAGCTCAAGTTAGAGCTTTAGAAAATGGCCGATACCTAATTAGAGTGACTAATCGAGGCCACTCAGCTCTAATTGATAGCCATGGAAAAATCATCACACAAAGCAAACTTTTTGTGAAAGATATTATTAAAGGTGAAATATTCCCAGTCAGTGGAGCAACACCTTATATGCTAATTGGGTCAGCCCCAATTCTTAGTATTATTTTTCTTTTGATAGTCATTACAACTAGACGCAAGAAATCTGCTATTTAGGCTTAGAATAATTACTGATAGAGTGAGCGTATGTACCAAACACATACTCTAACTATCAGTAATATTGTCAACAGCATGCCTGTTATATCTATAATTTCCTCTAAATATGATATTTGGGGTAAAAGTGAAGTTAAGATAAAAATACTCCTTAGAGAATACTCACCTCAATCTATAATAAATTCATGGTGTGATTTACGAAATGTATTTAGTGGTTATATTGAGTCTGCTAGTATCTGTAGTCAGGATGAAGAAATTGTTGAACTTACTGTTGTAACGTCCCTTTTGTATTTCGGCAGAACAATTAACATACAGCAAAATACATTTAAACAGTCATCATTAGACATAGTTTTAAAGAGCATATATAGCCATAGGCTCCACATAAAATCTTATTTAAGTTCTAGAAAAACTCTTGTGCTTTCACCAGGAAAATTGCAAGATATTTTCCCTAGGCTGTTAAGTCTATATACAGCATCATATATTTTTATTGCAAAAAAAAATTTACTAGTAATATTTGCCAAACTTCAAGACTATTACATTGCCAACCTCAACGCATTTACAAATCTGAATTATAATTTTCAGTATGATATTTCCTTTACCAAAACTTACTTTAACCTTCAAGATAATGGTAGTCATTTATATGTTGAGACAAATATGCTATCTATTACACCTGGGGAATTTATAAGTCTAGATAATACTAAATCAATATTTTTAGTATTGAGCATTTATATAAAGAATGATATTAACTCTATAGTTTTATCCAAAGACTTGATAGAATCTCATCATCATCTATCCACATTATCACATTCAAACACATTAACAATAATACCAAACTCAACAACCAATGTTCACGACTTAAGTGGGATCGCCGTAACTAAAATGACTTTTGGTGCTTCAAATTATGGTGGAACCCACCTCCGACTAAAACAAAAGCAACCATTTTTGACTTTAAAACAAAGTATTGTTGATACAAATATTTATGCTCTTGGTATTATAAGAAAAGAATCATTAGCCAATAAGAATAATATGAATTTCAAATGTAATAATAATTATGGCTATATTAGTACTAATGCTATCTGCTTTGCCAATGCAAGAAATAAAATTCAATTTGAAGAGAATATGATAAGGCAGATTTCACAAAAGCAACAGCATCTTATTATAGCAACTAATATTTTTTATCAGACTAAATCAATAATTGACACTCTTTCCACATATCAATTATCTTGTGCTACAAATAAATTGGTTATAGGCAACTTTAAGGTATCAAGCAGCTCCATTTCACTTCATTGTAAAAATTTATTACTCCTTAAAACAAGACAGCTAGTTGACAAAAAGATGGTGACATCAAACACCAAATATAGATTAATTCAAATAGCCAGCAACAATGCAAGTTTGCAAACTAAACATGCCAACTGTCAATGCAAGGAAATTATAGTAAAGGCCAACAACTTAATACTATCTTCTAATGCCTCATGTATAGAAATAACCAATGGTCAAATCAGCCTAGACTCGCAAAGAATAACTATCAATGCCACTTTGATAAGCTGCTCAACTACCCTGCCCCAACTAAAGCCCTAAGACCTCCATTATCAGCTTGTAAGAAACTTACTTTAAGCATAAGATATGCTTTTGGTTTTACTTCCCCAATAAGCGAGGCACCCTGAAAATGGAGCAGCAATATAATCCTAAACTTATAGAAAATAAGGCTCAAAAACACTGGCAAGATACTCATGCAGATAGAACTTTAGAAGATACAAATAAAGAAAAATTTTACTGCTTGAGCATGTTTCCATACCCAAGTGGTAACCTCCATGTTGGCCATGTCAGAAACTATACTATTGGTGATGTTATAACTAGATTCCATAGAATGAATGGGAAGAATGTTCTTCAACCTATGGGCTGGGATGCTTTTGGGTTGCCTGCTGAAAATGCTGCTTTAAAACATAAAGTTCCCCCTGCAAAATGGACATATCAAAATATTGAAAATATGAAAGCTCAATTTAAACAACTTGGGTTTAGTTATGATTGGGATAGAGAAATTGCCACATGCAATCCCAAATATTACAAATGGGAACAATGGTTCTTTATTCAACTATATAAAAAAGGTTTAGTATATAAAAAAAATGCTCTTGTAAATTGGGATCCTGTTGATAACACAGTCCTTGCCAATGAGCAGGTGGTAGATGGTCGTGGATGGCGCTCTGGTGCATTAGTTGAACGCAAAGAAGTATCTCAATGGTTTATGAAGATCACTGATTATGCCGAAGAGCTACTTGCTGACCTTGATAAATTAGAACACTGGCCAGAACAAGTTAAAACCATGCAAAAGAATTGGATCGGAAAGTCTAAAGGTAGCGAGGTTAGTTTTAAAATAGAAAACCATAGCCAAATTTTAGATGTATTTACGACTAGACCAGACACACTTATGGGAGTAACCTTTATGGTAGTTGCTCCACAACACCCTCTTGCCCTAGAAGCTGCCAAAAATAACTCAAGCCTACAAGAGTTTCTTGATGAATGTAATAAAATAAAATCCTCTGAAGCTACATTAGCTACTTTAGAGAAAAAAGGCCATGATACTGGGCACTTTGCCATCCACCCTATTACCAAAGAAAACATTCCTGTTTGGGTTGCTAATTATGTTCTCTATGAATATGGTAGCGGTGCCGTAATGGCAGTTCCAGCTCACGATGAACGTGACTTTGAATTTGCAAAAAAATATAATTTAGATATTAAACAGGTAATTCAACCTAATGATACAGCTATAGATGTTTCTTTAACTGACACTGCGATTATTGCCAAAGGAAAACTTATAAACTCAGGAAAATACGATGGCCTTGATTTTGACATCGCTTTTTCTCAAATAACAGGTTTTCTCAAAAGCCAAAATCTAGGCCATAGCACTATTAACTACCGTCTACGTGACTGGGGAGTATCAAGGCAGCGTTATTGGGGGACTCCAATACCAATGATTAATTGTACTTCTTGTGGCAATGTCCCCGCTCCAGAAGAATCATTGCCAGTACTTTTACCAGAAAATATAAATTGGTCCGATGAGCCAGGTTCATTATTAACTAAAATGCCAGAATTCTATGAAACTAAATGTCCTAAATGTGGCAATGATGCACGTCGTGAAACCGACACCTTTGATACATTTTTCGAATCTTCCTGGTACTATGCTCGCTTTGCTTGTCCTGATGCTAAAGATTCTATGCTAGATGAAAGAGCTAAATATTGGGCCCCTGTAGACCAATACATTGGTGGTGTTGAACATGCAATTTTACATCTACTCTATGCACGTTTTTTCCATAAAGCCATGCGCGACTTAGGCTTACTTGATAGCGACGAGCCTTTTAAAAAATTACTCACTCAAGGTATGGTACTAAAAGATGGCACCAAAATGTCAAAATCAAAAGGCAATACTGTTGATCCCCAAGAACTAATTAAAACCTATGGCGCAGATACCGTCAGACTATTTATTATGTTCACATCACCTCCAGAACAATCTCTAGAATGGTCTGATACTGGTGTTGAAGGTGCCTATAGATTTTTACGAAGATTATGGACAATGGTAAGCAAGCATGTTGCCAATGAATATTTCACAACAAACATGCAACAACCAAATGTACCCAATAAAGTCTGTAAAAACCTCCAACAAAAAACCCATGCAACTATTGCTAAAGTAACTGATGACATGTCTCGCAGACACACATTCAACACGGCTATAGCTGCGGTAATGGAACTTATCAATGAAATTAATAAATTCACAGCCAAATCTAGTGAAGAACAATTTTTTGCACATGAGGCTATTAATACCGTTGTTTGCTTACTAAACCCTATTATTCCGCATATTTGCTTTATGCTATGGGAAGAATTAGGAAATACTAACAATCTCAGTGAGTCTAGCTGGCCAAAAGCAAACCCTGAGCTAATCAAAAAAGATGAAGTAACGTTGGTTCTTCAAGTAAACGGAAAAACTCGTGGTAACATTGATGTCACTATCAACATTAATGAACAAGAAGCAAGAGAAAAAGCTCTTCATAATGATAATGTCAAAAAGCATATAGATGGTAAAACCATCAAAAAAGTGATTTTTGTTCCTAATAAATTAATTAACGTGGTAGCAATATAATGACACACTGCATTCCTAAGAAACTATTTTTATTATGTTTATTAACTTTTATTGGTTGTGGTTTCCATTTGCGAGGCAATATAGATTTGCCTGCAAATGTAAAAAATATCCTCCTTGATATACAAGGAAGAGACAATATTCTTGAGCAAAGACTAGAGTATTTATTAAAACTGAAACATATTAAAGTTTATAATACATCTCCTGAAAATATCAACCTTTACACCCTGAGAATACATAGCCATTCGTTTAATGAACAAGTTTTAGCATATTCTCAATCCAACCTTCCTGAGCGAATACGTATCATTATAAGCATCCCGATTGAAATTATTAATATGGAAGGCAAAGTTATTATTGCCACCACAGCGACAACAAGTTCTCAAATAAGTATTACCCCCAATAACCCTGTCATACAAAACCAAGAAAAAAATATCGCCAAAGATGATCTTAGAAAAAAAGCTGCTAACCAAATTATAAATATCTTTGCAAAATCTATGAATAAAAAAAATATTAAAGGCAATAAAGGCAATAAAGGCAATAAAGGCAATAAAGGCAATAAAGGCAATAAAGATAATGAACGTAATAAATTAAATGAAAATTAGTGCAAACAAATTAAGAAACCAAAACCTGTCCGCAAAAATGTGTTTAGTGTATGGTACAAGTGTATGGTGGGCCACCTACGCAAAAAAGGTATATACCGACATTAATGACTATACTTATAGTAAGATGGTCAGCTCTACAAATTTTGTAGATTGGGATAGCCTAATTAACGAAGTTACAGCTACAGATTTATTCTCTGATAATAAATTACTTGAAATTAACCTAGACTCCCTGACCCTGAATAAAAAGGCTATCTCGGCCCTAAACGAAATATCTAATCTTGATAATCTTACCAACTTTCTTCTTTTCACTTATAATAAATCAAATGCCGCTCTTGCAAAATATCCATGGTTTAACAATATTGTTAAATCACATCTAGCTATTCAGTGTTTTGATATTAACGTTTTTGATTTTAAAAACTGGACTAAAGAACTATTTAAGCACGCAGGTTATAACATCGATAATGAACTTTGTGAATATTTATCAATTAGTAATTACGCTAATCCTTTAGGGATACAGATGTGCCTTACTAATATTGCAGCAATTAAAAGTAAAGGTGAAATTAATTTATCTGAAGTTGAGCAAATTATATTTGATGACTCTAGATGCAATGCTTTCTCCCTCATTAATGTAGCATTATCAGGGAATAAACAAGCATGCATGACAATAGTAGATACCCTGCAAAAAAACAACACTTCCGACTACCTTGTTCTTATGGCAATTACGAAAGAAATTAGAGCTCTTTATAATTTTACCATCTATGGTAAAGCACCTTCTTTTACCTTCAACAAAATTGCAGATACACGCAAAATGCAATTAAAAAGTTTAACTACACTAGATTTAAATAACTTATTACAATTATGTGCACGGATAGAGAAAGTAATAAAAGGTTTAACATTTGGTGATAGTTGGGGTATGATGCTATCCCTGTGTCTTTATTTAGCTGGTTGTCAAACCATGCAAGGGTTTACGACGATGCCACATGAGGAAAACACTATATGACATTAGAAATTACAGTTATAAATGCCTTAGAGGAGCTTAAAGCTCTAAACATTAGTAATTTAGATGTATCTAGTATGACCAGTGTCACTGATAACATGATTATTGCTACTGGAAACTCTAGTGTACACTTAAAAGCAATTGCAAAAAATGTGGTCAGCCAGGCTAAACAACATAAAACAAAACCTTTAGGTATCTCTGAAGATAGAGAGTGGGTCTTAATTGATCTTGGTGATGTTGTTGTTCATGTAATGACTGAGCAAACTAGAGATTATTATCAAATTGATAGATTTTGGGGTGGCGACACGCCAGCGATAACCGCTATAGCCTAATATATGGAATTTAATATAGTTTCTATTGGTAACAAGCCTCCCAAATGGCTTGTTACCGGCATTCAAGAATACCAAAATAGATTTAGATATCCTTGGCAACTAAATTTCATCAACCTTTCTAGTACCAAAAAAAATAAAAATATAAAAGCTAGCCTAATCGAGCAAGAAGGAATACTTACCCTGGAAGCTATCCCTAAAGGATCGGCTATCATATGTTTAGATGAACGCGGCACACCATTCACAACTCTAGAACTTTTCAAACAAATTGAAAAACTTGCTATGAATTATAATAAATTTGCTGTAATTATTGGTGGTGCTGACGGTATAGCTAAAAGTTGTCTAGAAAAATCAAATTTAACATGGTCACTAAGTAATCTAACATTACCTCACCAGGTTGTGAAGTTAATGGTTACGGAGCAACTATATAGACTTTGGTCATTAGCTAACAACCACCCTTACCACAGAAACTAATACATATTACCTTGGCAAGCTAATATGTATTAGTTATTATGTTGACATGGGTAAACAAGCAGCATTGAAGGATCATTTTAAAGATCGGCAGATATTCCTTAATAGGACGGTCTCTGTGCTGCTAATGATTAGTCTTGCCTTTTTAATTTTGTTTTCTAGATTAATATACCTACAGGTTATCCAACACAACAAATTCTCTTACTTAGCTAAAAACAATCAGGTCAGAATTGCCCCAATTCCTAGTGTCCGTGGAATGATATATGATCGAAACCATAAAGTTTTAGCCGAAAATATACCCAGTCACAGCTTAGAAGTAAACCGCTCTAAAACCATAAATATCGATGATTCTATTGCGGAATTAAGCAAAATAATCACAATAGATGCGGAAGATATAAAAAGCTTCAAAAAACAGGGCAAATATAAAAGCCGCTACGAAGCTGTTGCTTTACGACAAAATTTAACCGAAACAGAAGTTGCTAAATTTGCAAATATTAAATATGACTTTCCTGAAGCAGAAGTTGTTGCCAACCTTAATCGATATTACCCGTATGGACTTTATTCAGCACATATTGTTGGCTACATAGGCCAAATAACTGATAACGAACTCAAAAAATATAAGCCTGGAACATTTAGAGGTACAAATTTTATTGGTAAAACTGGTTTAGAGCACTCACTAGAAGATAAATTACGTGGTGAGGTTGGTTATGAGCATATAGAAACTGATGCTAAAGGACGAAGTATTAGGACCTTACAACAAACGCTACCAACCCCTGGTGATAATATGCACCTTACAATTGATATTGAATTACAAAAACATATTATTGACAGCATGAAAAATAGTATTGGGGCTGTTGTTGCAGTCGAACCTAGTAGTGGAGAAATATTAGCTTTAGCTAGCTCGCCATCTTTTGACCCAAATATTTTTGTCCATGAACGTAATGATGAAAAAATTGAAAAAATTTTCAAGAACCCAAACAAACCTTTGTTTAATAGAGCTGTTACAGGACAGTATCCACCAGGATCAACTATTAAACCGATATTATCACTATGGGCCCTTGAAAAAGGATACATTACTCCAAGCACCATGATTTTCGACCCAGGCTATTACAAAATAGCGGAAGAAAGCAAGGTTTTTAGAGATTGGAAACGTGATGGCCATGGCTGGGTTAATGTAAACAAAGCTATTAGAGAAAGTTGTACTACTTTCTTCTATCATCTCTCCAGAATTTTAGAAATTGATGAAATACATAAATGCTTTGATGCTTTCGGTTTAGGAAAAAGTCTAGATATCGGTCTTACTAATACATCTGAAGGTATAGCCCCATCAAAAGAGTGGAAGGCAGAAAATATTAAAGAGCCCTGGTATCCAGGTGAAACCCTAAATACTGGTATTGGCCAAGGTTATACTCTCATGAGCCCATTACAAGCAGCATATATGACAAGTATTATTGCTAATCGAGGCGAACAAACTGCGCTAAGCCTATTTCCTAGCTATGAACAATCTGGTGCTATTAAACAGTTAGCAATTTTCCCAAATTCTAAGCATTGGAAGTTAGTCGTAGACTCTATGCAAGAAGTTATCACCCATAAAAAAGGTACTGCATATAAAATTAATAGACTTATGAAGTACCCTACTGCAGGTAAAACCGGAACATCTCAAGTTCACACAATAACTAAACGTATTGCTTATGATAAAATTCCTATAAAACTTCGCGATCATAGCTGGTTTATTGCTTTTGCTCCGGCTGAAAATCCCAAAATTGCTGTTGCTGTTATCCTAGAACACGATAGAGGTAGTGCTAAATTTGCTGCTTCAGTTATTAATAATTACCTAAATAAGGTTGATTTAAATGAATAATCATTTTAGTAACATCAACTCTAATTCATTTCACTTCCCACTCCGAAAATTCTTTAGATCGTTCCAATTAGATTATATTATGCTTATAGGAATATTTTCCTTATTTACTCTAAGTATGTTGGTAGTATATAGTGCAAAGTCTGATATGCACTTATTAATTAAGCACTGCATTCATTTTATTATCTCTTTTTTTGCTATGATTATTGTGGCACAAATACCTCCTAGATTTTGGATGCAATGGTCAGTAATATTTTATATTATAGGGGTTTCACTACTTGCCTTAGTTTTAGTTTTTGGTAATACAAGTAAAGGAGCCCAGCGATGGTTAGATCTAGGCATAATTAAATTTCAACCATCTGAATGTATGAAATTAATAGTTCCTTTGTGCATAGCATACTTCTTTCATAATCGTGCTCTGCCTCCAAAATTAAAAGATATTTTTTTATCCTTATCCATAGTTTTCATTCCTGCAATCATGATCGCTTTACAACCAGATTTAGGTACAGCTATTCTTATTGCAAGCTCGGGATTCATGGTGATTTTCTTTGCTGGCATTTCCTATAAACTACTAATGTTTATGACTATTTCTGGTATTTTAAGCTGCCCTCTCATGTGGTTTGTGCTCCATGACTATCAACGAGATCGGATCCTAACGCTAATAAACCCAGAAAGAGACCCATTGGGTACCGGCTATCATATTATTCAATCTAAAATTGCTCTTGGCTCAGGCGGATTATATGGACGAGGTTGGTTACAAGGCTCACAGTCACAACTTGAATACCTTCCTGAACGATCTACTGACTTTATCTTCGCGGTATTTGGTGAAGAATTTGGACTCATAGGTATTGCAATATTAGTTTCTCTCTACTTATTAATTATAATTCGAGGTTTATACATAGCTCTGCAAGGAAAGGATACTTTTTGTAGACTTTGGGCTGCAGGAATAATAATGATGTTTTTTATTTGCTTGTTTGTTAACATGGCAATGGTAAATGGCCTACTACCTGTTGTTGGTGTGCCACTGCCTTTAATAAGCTATGGAGGCACATCAATGTTAACAATGATGATAGGTTTTGGGATGCTCATGTCTATATGGAAACACCGGAGGTTTATTGATGGGAAAAGTTTGTAAGTATATTTTATTAACTGCCATGATACTAACACCATATGCAAAAATTCTAGCTGATTCTGATTTTCACAAACGCGAAGATGTTAATGACTTCATTAGCTACATGGAAAAAAAACATCATTATAGCAAAACAGAGCTTACTAAAATTTTCAGCCAAGTATCATCATCACAAGAAATTATTAACAAGATAAGTAAGCCTGCTGAGGGTCTCACCTGGGATAGATATAGAAAAATTTTCATATCAGATAAAAGAATTAAAGCTGGCGCTAAATTTTGGAAAGAAAATCTAAAACTCCTAGAAAAAGCCGAAGCTAAGTATCATGTCCCTGCAGATATTATCGTATCCATCATTGGAGTAGAAACTTTTTATGGTGAAATGAAAGGTGGATACCCAGTCGTACAAGCCCTTGCAACATTAGCTTTTGACTATCCTAGGCGTGCAAAATTTTTCCGTAGTGAACTTGAAGCATTCCTACTTTTAAGTAAAGAAAATAATTTAGATACACTCAATCTTGAAGGATCATATGCTGGCGCCATTGGTATTGCTCAGTTTATGCCATCTAGCTATCGAGCCTATGCAAGAAATTTTGAAAACAAAGGTTCTGTAGACCTTATTAATAATAAAGCTCACGCTATAGCTAGTGTTGGTAATTATTTACGGGAATTTGGATGGAAAGACAACCAGGAAGTCATACATAAAGCTTATAGCACCTCGAATAAATACCAAGATATAAAGGCTCCTCACCACAAGCCAAAACCTGAATATAACTTAAAAGCTCTAGCCCAATACAATGTATTCCCTCAAACTAAGTCACTAAGTAGCAAGGATACATTTGCATTAATAGAGTTTACCAATGGTCAAAACAATGATTTATACTTAGCGCAAAACAATTTTTACGTTATAACCAGATATAATCACAGCTCAAATTATGCCCTGGCAGTTTATCAACTTGCCGGAGCTATTAAGGCAGAATTTAATAAACTCGATTCCTAGTCTAGAATCTATATATAGGCAGGTACTTGGTAACAAATAATGATTATTAAAAGATTCATTCTATCTCTTGTAATTGTGTTTCTAAGCGCCTGCCAAACAGCTAAAGTTTCCCAACGAGAATATCTTGGCCACAATCACTCCTATAAGCATGCGAATGATAGTGCTCCTCAAACAGATTATGGACGTCTTAACAACGTAAAAGATGCCGTGCCCCGCTATGAGGTGAAAAGCAAGTATGGTAATCCTCGCTCATACTCAGTGAAAAATAAAACTTACCAAGTTTTAGATAATAATAAAGACTTTACACAACATGGCACAGCATCCTGGTATGGTAAAAAATTCCATGGCTTTAAGACTTCAAATGGTGAAACCTATGATATGTATGCCATGAGTGCTGCACATAAAACACTACCATTACCTTCATATGTAGAAGTGAAAAATATTGAAAATGGCCGCACAACTATAGTAAGGGTTAATGATAGGGGCCCATTCCATGGTGATCACCGAATTATTGATCTATCTTACGCCGCAGCTCATAAATTAGGAGTTATCTCAAAAGGTACGGCAAAAGTTGAAATTTCCGCTATTGACAGAAGAACTCTTCAATTGACTAACAATGATGTAGCAATCAGCCCAACAGAGCAACCAAAAGTGGCTCAACAAAGGATAACAGCGCCATCATACATCCAAGTTGGCGCCTTTAGTAACATTGATAATGCCAAAGCTCTTGCCGAAAAAGTTAGACTTATTACTAGCACACAAGTAAGAATTATTCCTCATAATAGTATTCATAAAGTTCAACTAGGCCCTTTACCTAGTAACACTAGGATCCAAACTATACAAAACACCTTAATAGAGAATAATATCGAGCCAGGAATTATAACTAGCTAGATCATTAGTCAGAAAATAAAATTATTATTACCAAATATATTTAGTTCTTGTAAATAAGGCTGTATCATTTGATATGAAACTCTAGCGAACAATAACCTTGGAATATTAATGATGAAATTTGACTTACACAATTTTAGATTACATGCCATTGCTCTTTTCCTTATATTTAGCCAACAGGCATTAGCTGATACTCTAGAGCCACCAACTATAAAAATATCCCCCCCAACAATAAATGCAAACGCTTATGTCCTTGTTGATGCATATAGCGATAAAATTTTAGCTGGTAATGACAATGATGAAAGTATTGCTCCAGCCAGCCTAACTAAAATGATGACAATATATGTGATCGATAAAGAAATTGCTAGCGGAAGATTATCACCTGACGATAAAGTCCATGTCAGTAAAAAAGCCTGGAAAGTTGAAGGTTCCAGAATGTTTTTAGAAGTTAATACCAAAGCAACTGTAAGAGAAATAATAAAGGGCATAATTATTTCATCTGCCAACGATGGCTCAGTAGCTATTGCAGAGCACATTGCTGGTAGCGAAAGTTCTTTTGCTGATCTTATGAATGTTTATGCCAAACGTCTTGCTATGACTAAGTCTAATTTTATAAACTCCACTGGACTTCCCCACCCAGAACATTACACCAGTGCTAACGACCTTGTTAAGCTATCTAAAGCTATTATAAAAGAATTCCCAGAATCCTATGAAATATATTCACAAAAAAGCTATAAATACAATAATATAAATCAATATAATAGAAATAGACTACTATGGAAGAATAAATATGTAGACGGGATTAAAACTGGCCATACCGATGCCGCAGGCTATTGTTTTGTTGCCTCAGCCAAACGCGACAATATGCGCTTGATAGCTATATTATTGGGCACAAAAAACGACCAAGCTCGTACAGAAGAAGCCAACAAATTATTAAATTGGGGCTTTAGATTCTACGATACCTTTCAAATTTTCCCAGCTAAAGATAAATTTCAATCAGTTAACGTTTGGTTTGGCAAAGGTAAAGAAATGCCTGTTGGCCTAGAAAATGATTTATATGTAACTATACCTCAGGGCAAACATGATAAATTACAAGCCTCTATCCAAACGGATGAAGTTATCAAAGCTCCTATTAGTCAAGGGGATATTGTCGGGACTTTCACAGTAAAATTACAAGATAAAATTATTGCTAAAGTACCGTTGATATCATTACAAGAAATTGAAAAGGGTGGTTTTCTTTCTAGAATGAAAGATAAATTGTCAATAACTTTCAAAAATTTAACTGCCAAGATGACATCATGACTCAATTACTAAAATTTCCTTGTGAGTTTAATTTGAAAGTTTTTGGTAAAGCAGAATCAAATCTTGAAACTATTGTTCTACCAATACTTACCAGATACGTTGACAACTTAAAAGAAGGATCACTTTCAACTAAAGAGAGTAAAAATAACAAATTCATATCTATTACAGTAAGTTTTCAGGCAAAAAATAAGGAACAGTTAGATAATATTTATAGAGAAATAACAAAACATCCTGACGTGCTAATGGCATTATAACGTTGAAAAACACATGTATCATAAGGCATTTAGGAATAAGAGACTATCGTGAAATTCTTGAAAAAATGCAACTGTTCACCAAAACTCGCAATGATGACACTACCGATGAAATATGGTTCCTTGAGCACCCTCAGATCTTTACTCAAGGGCAAGCAGGTAAAAGTAAACATATTTTAAAACCTTCCAACATTGCAATCATCCAATCTGATCGCGGTGGGCAAGTTACTTATCACGGCCCCGGCCAGTTGATTATTTATTTTTTGCTCGATATACGCCGAAAATCTTTTACTATTCGAGATTTAGTTTCTAAATTTGAGCAAATCATTATTGATCTTCTTGCTAATTATGAGATAACTGCACACAGAAAAAATAAAGCCCCTGGGGTGTATATAAACGATGAAAAAATTTGCTCTCTTGGTATTAGGGTACGTAAAGGATGCTGTTATCATGGCTTAAGCTTAAATATAGACATGGATCTAACCCCATACCAATTTATTAATCCATGTGGCTATGATGGACTTACGGTCACCCAACTTAAAACATACTTGCCAAACTTAGAAGACAATAAAATAAATGCGGAAATATTAAAGCTAATTCAAAAACATTTACAATATGCTACAAATAAAGATATGATTTATCCATAACGTGTAGCTAAATGAAAAGGCAGTTGTATATGACTGAATATAACCCAACGATAAAGCAAAAAGGCAGGGAAAAAACTGCAAAAATCCCAATTAAAATTGCTACAACTACTACATTTTTAAAAAAACCAGATTGGATCAGAATAAAAGCTACAGGCTCGGCTAAAGTAGCTAAGCTGAAAGCTAAATTACGCGAAAGTCGTCTATTTACTGTCTGTGAAGAGGCTTCCTGTCCTAACTTAAATGAATGTTTTAGCAAAGGCACTGCTACATTTATGATTATGGGAGACAAATGTACTCGTCGCTGTACTTTTTGTGATGTTGGTCATGGCCGCCCAGATCCACTAGATGCTGAAGAACCAATTAATTTGGCAAAAGCAATAAAGAACATGGAGCTATCCTACGTTGTTATAACCTCTGTAGACAGAGATGATTTGCGCGACGGTGGCGCAGAACATTTTGCTAACTGTATTAACAATACTAGAGAAATTTCTCCAAAAACTACTATTGAGGTCTTGGTTCCAGATTTTCGTGGTCGCATGGATAAAGCCCTAGATAACTTGGCAAAGGGCCTACCAGATGTATTCAACCATAATGTTGAAACTGTACCAACTTTATATAAATCAGTAAGACCAGGATCTGATTATCAATGGTCACTAGATTTAATTAAAAACTTCAAAGCCAGGTTTCCTGAAGTAACCACCAAATCTGGACTTATGGTTGGCCTTGGAGAAAATAATGAGCAATTAAAGAAAGTTATACAAGACCTACATGAGCATAATTGTGAGATGTTAACTATTGGGCAATATTTACAGCCCAGCAGATACCATGCACCAGTTAAACGTTATATGACACCAGAAGATTTTGATATGATGGGTGATTATGCCAGATCTATAGGCTTTAAAAATGTTGCTAGTGGCCCTTTAGTCAGATCATCATACCATGCTGATAAGCAAGCTTCTGGCGAGCATATAAGGTAAAGATACTTGTTTTGTATAGACTCCTTGACAGTTTCTTCATGTTTGCTCTAGAGTATGGGCATGAAAATCACTATGTGTGAGAGGCATTGATGTTATTTGAGAAAGAACATGAGCAAATCAACTTAGCTATAACCCAGATATGCAAACGGGTTATTGGCCAACGCCAACTTATTGAAAATCTTTTTACTTGCTTATTATGCAAAGGTCACGCTCTTATTGAAGGTGCTCCTGGCCTTGCTAAAACTACGGCTGCTAAGTTATTGGCTAACAGCATACATAGCAAATTTCATCGAATCCAATTTACCCCTGATTTGTTGCCATCAGATTTAATCGGTTCTGATATATTCATTCATCAGGAAGGAAAATTTTCTTTCCGCCAAGGTCCTATATTTCAAAATATTGTTTTGGCTGATGAAATTAACCGAGCACCAGCAAAGGTACAATCTGCTCTTCTAGAATCTATGGAAGAAAAACAAGTTACTGTTGGCAATAGCACCTACAAACTTGAAGAGTTATTCATGGTTATTGCAACACAAAATCCCATAGAACAAGAAGGAACTTATCCGCTACCTGAGGCACAACTAGATAGATTTCTTATGCAAATATGGGTTGACTACCCATCGTCAAAAGATGAATTAGAAATTCTAAATTTACATGAAAAAAATGTGACTACAATTGTACCGGCATTATTAACTTCAGATACGGTATTATCAGCGCAAAAGCTAATTGATAAAATCTATATAGATGAAAGTTTAAAAGAATATATTGTTTCACTAGTTCAGGCCACTAGACACCCAGAACAATATACAGATGAACTAAAAGATTTACTCAGGTTTGGAGCATCCCCGAGAGCTACTCTAGCCCTAGTTAAAGCAGCAAAAGCCAATGCTTGGCTTCAAGGTCAAGACTATGTTTCACCAGCAAACATTCAAGTCATTGCCCCAAACATATTACGACACCGAATTATTCCTAGCTTTGAAGCAGAAGCTAGTGGTATAAGCAAGCAAGATATTGTGAGCAAAATCCTAACCCATGTAGCTATCCCTTAAGCGAGCTTCCACAATGTTATTCGCAAGCTTTACTGATTTAGTGAAATTTAGAGGCCATAGTAGGCGTACTTTAAAAAATAAAAATACAAATAATATTTTCTATGGCGGAGCACAATCACACTTATTTGGCCAAGGTATGGAGTTTGCCAAGGTAAGACCATATGAATATGGTGATGATATCCGTCACATTGACTGGAAAGTTACGGCCAGAACAGATAAACCTCACTCAAAAATTTATCAAGCACAATCAGATAATATTATAACATTGGTTATTGACTTAAATGTTCAAATGCAATTTGGCACTCAAACTACATTTAGGTCAATAATTGCAGCGCATGCTTTTTCTTACCTGGGCTTTAGTGCTCTTTCTAATGATAACAGGGTGTCGGCACTTCTTTTTGGACACAGCAATACTTCTACCTGGCAAGGACCAACAAAAGCAGAGGGCTACTTTCTAAGACTCCTAAAGACTATTGCAACACCTATCGACTATAACACAACTGACACTATCACTTTATCTCAATCAATCAGTGACAATATACATTTATTAAAATCTAGCAACATTATTTTTTTTATTAGTGATACTTATTCTTTTGATGATGCTGTATTGAAAAATATTTTATTACTTAGCCAAAAATCATGCTGCCATATTGTTGATATTCAGGACCCTGCAGATATTAATTTGCCATCGCTACAAGGTATTAATTTGCAACAAAAAAAAGGGCATCTACATATAAAAAGTGTATCAAAAAACCTCAATCAAGATTATCAAAATGAATGGCTCAAAATAGACTCAGAATTAACGCAAAAATGCAGAAGCCGCAATATCAACCGCCTTAGTTTGACTACAAACAAAGATGTAATCTTGAGTATTAAAAAATACTTGAGCAGGATTAAATAAAATGCTATTAATTACGAAGATATGACAAATAAGCACCTTACAGAATTAAAAGATATTGCTGATATCGATTTAATATCATGGTGGCCATTAGCTACAGGATGGTGGCTTGTTATTGCAGGTATAGTTTTAATTCTTGGGTACCTTGCTTATAAAGCTAATAAATATATGATTTTTAAAAAAAGTTGGCGCAATACCATATATAATAAACTTGAAGAACTTGAATGCTCTATTAGCATACAGCCAACAAGTGAACAAATTAGTTTTATCTCTAAATATATTAGATTATTAAATATTCGTATCTATAGCCGGGCTGATTGTGCAGCATTAACAGGACAAGACTGGATTAAGTGGTTAAACGAACATGATCCCAAGAACTACAATTGGGGCCAACATGAAACGCTATTACTAGACCTAGCATATAGCCCACACTTATGTAAGGACAGTAATAATGAAATTTTACAAATGATAAATGCATTGAAAGTATGGTTAAAGAACTGAGTAATATTATATTTTTATGGCCTTATGCCTTTTTACTATTACCTCTACCTCTTATTGTTGCAAGGTTTACCTCAACTCTGCAGTGGAGCATCCCTACGCTACGCTTTTCCCTTACTGAACGAATAGCAAAACATTATAAAAACCATCTCCCAGCAACTATCAGATCATCCCGCTCCTTTATGTCTGTTCTTCCATGGGCCCTTTTAGTTATCGCAATAGCTAGGCCTGTGACTATCGATAAAAACATTACTATTTTGCAGGATGGGTATGATATCATCCTGGCTGTAGATTTATCCAGCTCAATGTCTGCTCTAGATTACTCAAATAAAAAACAAACCATCAATCGTCTTGAAGCTGTGCGCGGTGTGCTTGCTAATCATTTTGTAACTAAAAGGCCTGGGGATAGAATAGGCATGGTCGTATTTGCTGAGGAGGCATTCTTATACTCACCACTTACTTTTAACCATAAAGCTATCGAACAGATGTTAACTGATATGCGCATTGGCATGGCGGGAGAGTCTACAGCTATTGGCGATGCCATTGCCATTAGTACCTCGGCCTTACAAAACTCAACTAGCAAGAATAAAATTATTATTTTACTAACTGACGGTGTAGATAATGCTAGTTCCATTAAGCCAATACAGGCTGCACGAATATCTAAAAACAATTCTATACGTATCTATACCATAGGTATTGGTAAAAATGGTTTAGTTCCAATTCCTTTAGACTCAGGGCAAATTATTATGGGCCAAATGCCTATAGATGAAGAAACCTTAAGTGAAATAGCCAATATAACTCAAGGCATATATGCAAGGGCGAAAACTTTAAAAGAATTAGAAGCTATATATAAGCATATTAATGAATTAGAAAAATCTCCTGCTTTTAATGATACCTTCGTTAGTTATACCTCCCTGCATTACTGGCCTTTAAGTTTATTTTTGTTTTTAATAATGTTTAATTTAATAAGTAAAACTCATGTTCAATTTTTCCGAAATTCATTTTCAAAATTATAATTGGTTCTGGTTATTGTTACTTTTACCAGTTACTATTTTAATAGCCTTTAGATATAGCAAAACTAGTCATTCAAGTATTGGTAAGTATATTGATCCTAAACTAGTCTCTCATTTACTTTCTAGCACTAAAGCTATAAATATCATGAAACAATTATTAATAATCTCCACAGTGATTACTCTAACAATTGTTTGCTTAGCTAATCCTAAGTGGTATAAGGGCACAACCAAGTTTTATACAAAACAACAGGCTAACATCATCATGATAGATATGTGTGCCTCAATGAATGCTACTGATATTACTCCGAATAGATTAACTAGAGCTAAACAAGCAGCAATAGATTT